>OJBI01000023.1_pt1 | contig 75123 bp, 69 predicted proteins | sample 1590541 | NCBI WGS metagenome assembly OJBI01 (sample SAMN05416871, study PRJEB24817) | seawater metagenome | isolation source: Sea water | place: Canada:Atlantic | collected 2013-11 | reverse complement strand
TAGCGCCGATGGTAGTGTGGGAGGTCCCATGTGAGAGTAGGACATTGCTAGGCTCTTATTAAAAAAAAAGGCTATCCTAATGGATAGCCTTTTTTGCTATCTGAGGTTTAAAATAAGCCCATCTGAAAGCGTAGTAATCCACAATTCATTGATATCCACGGTAGTGATTCTACAAGTCTTTGCTATGCTACAGTTAAAGCTATCTATTGTTATCAGTAGTAGTTGGAGATTAATGTCAGAACTCTTCTTAAAGCGTGAATTCCAAATAATACTTAAGTTAAAGCTTAATAACGCATGATCAAGGCTTGCGTTTATTTACAGCCTGTATACAATGACAGTGATACTGTTTAAAAATACAGGCTGCCTAATAGTTGCTTAAGGAAAAAATATGCGCCCTTTAACACCCAGACAACAACAGATATTTGATCTGATCCGAGAAAAAATTTCTGATACCGGCATGCCACCTACACGTGCGGAAATTGCAGATTTTTTTGGTTTTAAATCGGCTAATGCGGCAGAAGAACACTTAAAAGCTCTTGCTAAGAAGGGTTATATTGAAATGTTGCCAGGTACCTCTCGTGGCATTCGTTTAGCGGAAGAGTTTGCTGAAGAAGATGGCTTGCCATTGATTGGTCGAGTTGCTGCGGGTGAGCCAATATTAGCTCAAGAGCACGTCGAAGAGCATTATAAAATCGACGGCAGTTTATTTCATCCAGCCGCCGATTACTTACTACGCGTAAATGGCGAAAGTATGAAAGATATTGGTATTTTGGATGGTGATTTACTCGCGGTGCATCAAACAACTGATGTTAAAAATGGTCAAGTTATCGTTGCTCGCGTTGAAGAAGATGTAACAGTTAAACGCTTTAAACGTGAAGGAAATGTTGTTTATTTGCATGCCGAAAACGAAGACTTCTCACCAATAGAAGTTGACCTAACTTCACAACATTTTAATGTTGAAGGTATTGCGGTTGGCGTTATTCGTTCAGCTGATTGGATGTAAATCTATTTACTTTAAATCGAGTAAATGAAATTAAAAATTGATTAGTTATTGTGCAGGTTTTAAAGGCTTTTGTTATTTGAAACCTGCACTTTCCTTTCGTTAAGTTTATTTCTCTTCTCTAAGCTTTGTTTTTTAAGAATAATTATCATTCATGTTACTCAATGCGTATGATAGATTATTTTTTGTACTGTTTTTGAGTTGTGATTTTGTTAAATTTTCTGCATCATGATCACATTATGAACAAAAAACGAACATTCACTACACCCCTTTAAAAATAAGCTTTAAGCCATGTTTAGTGTTTTTACACTATTGTATTTATTAGCTTTTATTTTTTCCTTCGTTGAAATTTTAAATTGACCCAGATCAAGTTTTAAGTAATTCTAGTCTAGAAAACGTACAAATATAACAATAGGGCGCATTTGACGATTGTTCAAAATTGCACCACTTAAATAATAATAAATGTATGAGCAAAATCACTGGTTTATCAAGGTAAATTAAAGATTAGCTGCTGTTTTTGCCTTAAAGGGTGAAGGAGATGTCGAGTGAAAAGACGTAACCTAGGTTTGCTGTTGCTAGGGGGCTTGTTGTCTAGTTCAGTTTGGGCAGATATGCCGCTGAACTTGACCAAAGGTGTTACGGACGTTAGTAGAGACGTATATGATTTACATATGTTGGTGCTCTACATCTGTACGGCTATTGGTGTTGTGGTATTTGGAGCCATGTTTTGGTCTATGGTGTTTCACCGTAAATCAAAGGGCGTTAAACCAGCAACCTTCCATGAAAGCACAAAAATTGAAATTCTATGGACGGCGATCCCTGTCGTTATTCTTATCGCTATGGCAGTACCTGCGACATATACGCTTATCGAAATGGAGAATAATGATGATGCCGATTTAACCGTGCAAATTACCGGTTCGCAATGGAAGTGGCATTATAAATATTTTGATCAAGATATTGAGTTTTATTCAGTACTTTCTACTCCTAGAGAGCAATACGAAAACCTTGACGGCAGCTCTGCTGAAAAAGGTGAAAATTACTTACTTGAAGTTGACCGACCTTTAGTTATCCCAACCAATAAAAAAGTACGCTTTGTTATAACTTCAGATGATGTTATTCATGCTTGGTGGGTACCTGCATTTGCTGTTAAACAAGATGCAAACCCAGGCTTTATTAACGAAGCATGGACTAAAGTTGAGAACCCCGGCACTTATCGTGGCCAATGTGCTGAACTTTGTGGTAAAGACCACGGCTTTATGCCAATTGTAGTGGAAGTTAAATCTGAAGCTGATTATGCGCTTTGGGTTGATGAGCAGAAACAATTGAAAGCTAATGCAGCAGCTGCAGAAGCGGCATCGTTAAATGCATCTGTTTCTATGGATGAATTAATGCAGCTTGGTGAAACAACATACACCGCATATTGTGCAGCATGTCACCAAGTCAGTGGTCAAGGTTTACCACCAGCATTTCCAGCACTTAAAGGTAGTGCTATAGCAACAACAGGGCCTGCAAGTGAGCATATCGACATTGTTTACAATGGTATAGCTGGCACAGGTATGCAAGGTTATGGCAAGCAATTAAGTCTAAAAGAAATTGCTGCTGTTGTAACGTATGAACGAAATGCTTGGGGTAATAATACCGGTGACGCCGTTCAAGCCTCTGATGTTAAAGCTGCTGTTGGTGGTGCTATTGAAAGTGCAACTGATACGGTAAAAGACGCAGTAGCAGTAGCAGAAATAAAAGAAGATGTTGCGAAAGTTATTCCTGAAGAAGATTTGTCTAAAGTTTACACTCAAGATGAATTGATGAGTATGGGCGAAAAAGTTTATATGAGTGCCTGCGTTGCTTGCCATCAAGCGAGTGGCGAAGGTATGGCTCCAGTATTCCCAGGACTAAAAGATAGTGCGATTGTCAAAGGTGATGTTGCTACACATATTGATATGGTCGTAAACGGTAGCAAGAAAAATCCATCGATGGCAGCTTTTGGCGGCCAATTAACGAAAACGCAAATTGCCGCGGTAGTTACCTATGAGCGTAATGCTTGGGGAAATAATACCGGTGATTTAGTCCAGCCAGCAGATGTTGCTGCTAGTGCGAAGTAGGGAGGCGTTATAATGACTACAGATGCAATTAATGATCAATCAGAGCATGATTCACATGGCGATGATCATCACGATCATAAAATGACTGGCCTTAAGCGCTGGTTATATACCACAAACCATAAAGATATTGGTTCACTATATTTATGGTTCTCATTTATCATGTTTTTAACTGGTGGGGCAATGGCACTTGTTATACGTGCCGAGCTTTTTCAACCAGGATTACAGATAGTTGAGCCTGACTTCTTTAACCAAATGACTACTGTACATGGTCTGATTATGGTTTTTGGTGCCATCATGCCAGCCTTTACAGGCTTAGCTAACTGGATGTTACCTATGATGGTAGGTGCTCCAGATATGGCTCTACCGCGATTAAACAACTGGAGTTTTTGGATTCTACCATTCGCTTTTAGTATTTTATTAGCGTCTTTCTTTATGGAAAGTGGTGCACCAAACTTTGGTTGGACATTCTACGCACCATTATCGACAACCTATAGTAACGGTAGTACCGCCTTCTTTGTTTTTGCTGTTCATATTATGGGGATATCCTCAATTATGGGTGCAATTAATATTGTTGTAACTATCATGAATATGCGTGCTCCTGGCATGACATATATGAAAATGCCATTGTTTGTTTGGACATTCTTCATTACCGCTTACTTATTAATTGCGGTTATGCCGGTTCTCGCCGGAACTGTCACTATGGTATTAACAGATACTTATTTCGGCACGAGTTTCTTTGATGCTGCTGGTGGTGGTGATCCGGTAATGTTCCAGCATATTTTCTGGTTCTTCGGGCACCCTGAAGTCTATATCATGATTTTGCCAGCATTTGGTATTGTGTCTACAACCATTCCTGCTTTCTCTCGTAAGAAGCTATTTGGTTATAGCTCTATGGTATACGCAACAGCGTCGATTGCTTTCTTGTCTTTCATCGTTTGGGCACATCATATGTTTACCACAGGTATGCCTTTGTTTGGTGAATTGTTCTTTATGTACTGTACTATGCTAATTGCGGTACCTACGGGAGTGAAAGTATTCAACTGGGCAGCAACTATGTGGCGTGGAGCAATTAGCTTTGAAACCCCAATGTTGTTTTCAATTGCCTTTGTTATTCTATTTACCATTGGTGGTTTCTCTGGCTTGATGCTAGCTATGACACCGGTTGATTTCCAATACCATGACACTTACTTTGTTGTTGCTCATTTCCACTATGTACTCGTAACAGGTGCCTTATTTTCTATTTTTGCTGGTGCATATTACTGGCTACCGAAATGGACTGGGCATATGTATAACGATAGCTTAAGTAAATGGCACTTTTGGTGTTCATTGGTTTCGGTCAACTTACTGTTCTTCCCAATGCACTTTTTAGGATTGGCAGGCATGCCTCGCCGTATTCCTGATTACGCTTTGCAATTTGCTGATTTTAATAAATGGGTCAGTATTGGTGGGTTTGCCTTTGGGCTTTCGCAATTAATTTTCTTGGTTTTAGTTATCAAGTGTATTAAAGGTGGTGAAAAAGCCTCAGCGAAACCTTGGGATGGTGCAGAAGGACTAGAGTGGACAGTGCCAAGCCCTGCGCCATATCACACTTTTGAAAAACCACCGAAAATTGATTAATTGGATTGAATATGACTAACGGCGGATCGCAAAAAATGCAGCCTGATCAAGAGCAGTCAAATGCTAAAGATGCATCGGTGCAAAAAACAGTTAAAAAGCTGATGCTAATTGTGTTTGGTATGTTTGGCTTTGGTTTTGCGATGGTGCCGTTATATGACGTGTTTTGTGATATCACAGGGTTAAATGGAAAAACTTCAAATGTGGCAGCTAGTTACAGTGCCACAAGTATTGATACTGAACGTACGGTTACCGTGCAATTTTTGACTCGAACAGCCAAGGGGATCCCTTGGAAGTTTGAACCAATGATTAACGAAGTGAAGGTACATCCAGGTGAACGAAAGGTCGTGAAGTTTTACGCTAAGAATGAATCGGTAAGTGATATTGTTGGTCAAGCTGTACCTTCAGTATCACCAGGTAGAGCCGCTGTTTATTTTCAAAAAATAGAATGTTTTTGTTTTAATAATCAGCCATTAAAAGCAAGTGAAGATGTAGAGATGGGCTTGCAATTTTATGTTGACTCAGATTTACCTGAAGATGTTTCTACCATAACGTTATCTTATACTTTGTATGATATTACAAGCGCAGTTGATTCTTAAGTGCAATGCACTTAAATGAGGGGAACAACAATGACAACAAAAGAATACGAAAGTTATTACGTACCAGCGCAAAGTAAGTGGCCAATAGTTGGTGCGGTTGCGTTATTTCTGATTGCGGTAGGAGCTGGTAGCTATGTCGCAAATTTAAATAATCCTGAAAGTGTCGGCGGTGGCTGGGTATTAATAGCTGGTATCGCCATGGTTATTTACATGATGTTTGGCTGGTTTAACAACGTTATTACCGAATCGATGTCTGGTAAGTATAGCCACCAAATGGACAACTCTTTCCGTCAAGGTATGAGTTGGTTTATCTTTTCAGAAGTAATGTTTTTTGCCGCTTTCTTTGGCGCCTTACTTTATGCTCGAACGTTTTCGGTGCCATGGCTTGACGGTGCTGGTAATAATGCAGCAACTGCCGCTATTTTATGGCCTGAATTTACTGCAACATGGCCATTAATTAAAACTCCCGATGGCACAGAAACCACTGCTATGGGTTGGTATGGTTTACCGTTGATTAATACCATTCTTCTACTGACTTCTTCAGTTACAGCTCATTTTGCTCACGTTGCTTTAGAGCAAGAAAAGCGCGGGTTATTGAAGTTTTGGTTAGGTACAACCGTATTACTAGGAATGGTATTCCTTTATTGCCAAGGTTTAGAGTATGCTCACGGATACGCAGATGAAATGAAGCTGTATTTAGACAGTGGAATCTACGGTAATACCTTTTACATGCTAACAGGCTTTCATGGTATGCATGTTACTTTAGGTACTATCATGCTGTTAGTGATGTTTATCAGAGTATTGAAAGGTCATTTTACGCCGAAAAATCATTTCGCATTTCAAGCGGCTAGCTGGTATTGGCATTTTGTTGATGTGGTTTGGGTATTCCTATTTGTTTTTGTATATATTATTTAGCGGTTTAGGTCATTACGACTAAATAATGTCAGTAATAGTTTTCAGGTACGTGTTTTTTAATACGTACCTGTTTAGTCTAAAAAGGGCGTGGATTAGGTGTTATGACACCAGTGACAATTCCTAATAATAATAGTAATACAATCACAACAGATGTAATCACGCGTCGACCAATAAACTTAGACATAGGTGGCTTGTTAGGGTCGTTCTTATTCATAATAAACAATGCTTTAAATAGGTTGTAAGTCATAAAGGCTAATAAGCCGACAATAATAATTTTAATTAACACAGCATTCTCTCTTTTATAGTCTGTTTTTAGTTAGTGAACATGCGGTAGTCTATGAATTTCGAATCACTTCAGCACAATTTAAAGTACGTTAATTGGCCGGTTGTTATATTTACCATGCTGGTATTTTCGTTATTAATCAAGCTTGGATTTTGGCAAAACGCTCGGGCACATGAGAAAGAGCAGCGTCAACAACGCATCAGTGAATTAAGTCAAACGCAAGCATTGTCATTGCAGCAAGTACTTGCTTTGAACGATCTAAAAGACGGTATTAATGATTTGCCAATTAAAATAACCGGTAAATTTATTGATGAAAAAATTTTCCTGCTGGATAATCAACCAGATAAAGGGCGCTTGGGTTATCGAGTTTATCAACTTTTTGAAAGCCAAACTGAAACAATCATGATTAATTTAGGTTGGGTTCCGGGTTCAATTGATCGCAACGTATTACCAGAATTGGAAGCTATAAAAGGCCAACATTTATTATCAGGGCACGTAAGAGAAGTTGAAGTAGGTATTCAATTACAGGAACAAAACTTGGCGGGTGCAACATGGCCATTACGTGTGCAACAGATCGAATTAAATAAATTTTCACAATTAATTGGTAAGAAACTATTGCCCTTTGTTGTCTACTTAGATAAAAAAGAGAGTATTGGTTATAAAAAGAACTGGCAGCCGATTGTTATGCCACCAGAAAAACATCGAGCATATGCCTTTCAATGGTTTAGCTTGGCGATTGCGTGGTTAAGTTTAATGATTTGGGCAGCGATAAAAATGGCAAGTAAAGAACGAGAGAAAAATTAAAATTTAGTTTAACGAGAAAATAAGAAAAATACCGAAACCAAATAATAAGAATATAAAGGCTGAGTTGTATGAGTTCTTCAGAGTTAAAAAAATCGCGTCGCAGTATGTTAATTCTGCTTGCTGTATTTATTATCCCCGTCGTATTAGCAAAATTGGCGTTGAACCAAGAGTGGTTTAATTATGGCGTTACTAATAAAGGTCAATTAATTGAAAATGAACTGACCTTAGAAAAGCTTGGACTCAACGTTGAAGATTTCGACCATCAATGGCTATTGCTTTATACCCTACCTGAAAACTGCAATCAGCAATGTGAAAAAACCTTAGTCAGTGTTAATAATACCTATATCGCCTTAGGTAAAGAAATGCCACGGGTAAAACCGGTAGCACTAACGCAACAAGACTTAACACCCGCCCAGTCAGACAAAATTCAAATTAAAAAGTGGCATATTCAGTCTATGCCAGCATTAACTAAAAACGCTATTACACAATCACAAGTACTGATAGTTGACCCGTTAGGCAATGTTATTCTTAGGCATTTACCACCTGAAAGTGCTGAGCATTTGCCAAAATTCGGTAAAGCTATTTTAGCGGATTTTAAGAAGCTACTTAAGTATTCGAGGATTGGCTAAATGAGAACACAAAGTTTTTCCGATATTAGAAAACTTGTTTTTGTCAGCATTTTACTCGCCATTTTAGTGGTGAGTTTAGGGGCTTATACTAGATTAACTCATGCCGGCCTTGGTTGCCCTGATTGGCCGGGCTGCTATGGTTTAATTGACGTGCCAGAGACCACAGAGCAAATAGTTGCCGCTGAACAAGCTTTCCCAGAACGACCTGTAGAGCCAGAAAAAGCATGGAATGAAATGATCCATCGCTATTTCGCTGGCTCGCTAGGGTTGTTAATTTTAGCTATTGCTTTGATGTCACTTAAACGACGATCTCAAGGAGGCCCTGTTGGCTTACCCTTATTGATTCTGTTCGTTGTTATTTTTCAAGCAGCACTTGGCATGTGGACAGTTACCATGAAGCTAATGCCTGTAGTGGTTATGGGCCACCTGCTAGGTGGTTTCACTACGCTTTGCTTGTTATTTTTGTTGTATTTGCGGCTAAGCGATTATCGTGTTCCAGGTGGAGATTTTGCATTAAAAAAATATGCAAAATTCGGTTTTATTGGCATATTTATTCTTGCTGGACAAATTGGCTTAGGTGGTTGGACGTCATCGAATTATGCCGCGTTAACTTGTACAGAGTTACCTATTTGCCAAGCGGGTTGGACTGAGCAATTAACCTTTGAAGAATCATTTGATCTAATACCGCCAGAAAAAGAAAGCTATGAATTTGGTCATTTAGACCATGCATCAAGAGTTACTATTCATGTTATGCATCGTATAGGAGCCATAGTGACAGCTGTTTATTTATTATGGCTGGCTATAAGTATTTACCGTAAAGCACAGTCGCCATTTTTCAGAAATGCAGCAATGAGTTTAGGTTTTATTTTAAGTGTGCAAGTGGGTTTAGGGATTAGTAACGTTTGGTTCTCATTACCGCTAAGTGTTGCTGTTAGTCACAATGTAGTGGCTGCGATGTTAATGATGTCATTAATCACTATGACATATAGTTTAAAACGTAAAATTTAGGGGCAAAATATGAGTCAAAGTAATACTTTAGAAGCTAGTCATAGCGCACCTAGTACGCCAATTTGGCGCGATTATTACGAGATTACCAAACCACGTGTTGTTGCATTGTTAGTATTAACGGCACTGGTTGGCATGTGCTTGTCTGTTCCCGGTGTCATTCCGTGGCAAGTGTTAGTCCCTTCAATGATAGGTATAGGCTTTTTGTCATCAGCGGCGGCGGCAATTAATCATATTGTTGATGAACGCATTGATAGTGAAATGGGGCGAACGCACAATCGCCCGTTACCAAATGGACGACTTTCAGCACGCAATGCTTCAGTGTTTGCGATGACATTAGCTGTAACAGGTTTTGCAGTGCTCTATAGTTTTGTTAACCCTTTAACAGCATGGTTAACATTTTCAGGTTTAGTTGGTTATAGCTTTATTTATACGATGTATTTAAAACGTGCAACGCCACAAAATATAACAATTGGCGGCTTAGCAGGGGCGATTCCTCCGCTACTAGGTTGGACAGCAATGACTAATGAAATACATCCGAATGCTCTGTTACTTGTGCTACTCATTTTTACTTGGACGCCACCACATTTTTGGGCTTTGGCTATTCATCGTAAAGATGATTACGCTAAGGTAAATATTCCAATGTTACCGGTGACCCATGGTGTCAACTTTACTAAAACACAAATTTTACTTTATACCGTATTATTGTTTGTTGTAGGCCTATTGCCTTACTTAGTAGGCATGAGCAATTGGTTATATTTAATTGGCGCAGTTGTGCTTAACCTAGTATTTTTTGCCTATGCTTGGAAGTTGAAATTTAATGCTGATGAGAGCACCGCCATGGATACTTTTAAGTTTTCTATCGTGCACTTAATGGCACTTTTCATTATTTTATTGCTGGATCATTATTTACTACCGGTTGCTGGCTAATGAACAAACTTATTACCATTATTGTTGCTTTGGGTGCACTTGTTGCTGGAGTAGTGCTTTTTGGTCAACTGAATCAAAAAGCACCTGCAGAATTTGCATTGCACTATCAGCAGCCAAGAGTTATCAAACCATTTCAATTAACCGACCACAGTGGTGCAACGTTTGATAATCAATCACTGAAAGGGCAATGGAGTTGGATTTTTTTCGGCTATACCTCATGCCCTGATGTTTGCCCAACCACGCTACAAGAAATGAACTTTATCTATGATGAACTGAAAAAAGTTACTGTTGATACTCAAGTTTTATTAGTTTCTGTTGATCCTCAGCGTGATACACAAGAAAAGCTTGCCAGTTACATTGGATATTTTAACCCGGAGTTTAAAGCCTTATTTGGCGATCATGGGGCGTTGTTCCCGTTTGCTCGTAATCTGGGGTTAATGTACGCGATCACTGAACCGGATGATCAGGAAAAAGAAAATCATGGTCAAAGTGGTCAAAGTTACTTGGTTGACCACAGTGCTTCAATGGTGTTGATTAATCCAGCAGGACATGTAGAAGCTATTTTTAAACCTGAGCAGGCACTTGGGCAAGTGCCTGTAATTGAAGGTGATAAACTCATTAGTGATTTTGCAAAAATTGTCGCGTTATATTGAGTAACTTAAAGTTTAAAGCGGATACCATTGGTTGTTTTCTTTAAGAATGAACCATGGTTTTGAAAACCAATAATAGCGCCCTGGCTCACTAATACTTGGTGCCGTACAATTACAGCGTACACGACCTATAGGTAACGGTGCGCTATAATTAATCGTAAACATTTCACCGCCTTGCCATTCTATTTTCTGGCGACCTAAACCTGAGATATAACAATTTAACTGTGCCGGGTTAAAGTCATCAACTTCAACATTAAAAGTTACAGAAGTTGATTGGCCTTTTTGAAACAGTGTTTGTTGGCTTTCATCAGCTAGAGTAATGCTAAAAGGCAATGAATTTAACTTATCGCGCAGGCTCGATATTTGATCATACGGCTGCGATGCAGGAAAACGTGGGATAGTTGTTGTGTCTGTATCCAGTCCAACCGCTCCTGATTGCTGGCTAAAAGCAACAAAGTTATTTTCTTTTACCCATTGTTGAATGTTTGGTGTGTATTCACCATATGGATAAGCAAAGTAGTGCCAACTTTGCCCGGTTTTCTCTTTAATTAATTGTTCAGCGGCTAATAGCGATTTGGTATTTTCTGCTAACCATTGCTGCTCTGATATTCCTTCGGGAACTCTGGCTAATGAATCATGCTTCATACCATGGTTGGCAATAATGACCCCGTCGTCTGCCATGGCTTTTAGCTGCTGCCAAGATAAATAATGTGTTGATTTACTTTCAACAATGCTGGGATTTACAAAAATAGTAAAAGGAAAGTCATACTTATCAAGTATTGGTTTACCATTGGTAAGAATATCCAAATAGGCATCATCAAAGGTGATCACTACCGATTTATCTGGCAATGCTTGTTGCTGCTTAATTGACTGCATTAATGTGGATAATGGAATGACTTTAAAGTTGTTATCTTTAAGGTATTGCATGTGTAATGAGAATTGATCCGGGGAAATGCTGGTACTCGCTGGGGTTGTCTCGCTGACATGATGATATTGTAATATGACAGTGGCAAAACTGGTCATGTGAAGACAATAGCATAGTGCTGCCAACAAACGGTATTTCATGGTAATCTTCCTAAGATATTAAGAGGGCTTCAAGCTCTTGCCTAAAATAGCGTTTTTTCTACTATTTATATAGCCCATTTGCCAACAAAGGTCGGCTTTTTTTGAAATTCCATGATATAGAACGTCATAAGCAGTTATTTATTCTTGCTTTGCCGATGATTTTGTCAAATATTACTGCGCCATTGCTTGGTTTGGTCGATACGGCCGTTATTGGCCACTTAGATTATGCCTACTATTTAGGTGGCAGTACTGTCGGAGCAATGATCATAACTTTCGTCACTTGGTTATGTGGGTTTTTACGGATGTCGACCACAGGCTTATCTGCACAGGCTTATGGACAAAATAATAGCCAGTTAAACTGTTTGATATTACTGCGCGGTATTATCGTGGCATTTAGTATCGGCATATTCGTTATTTTATTTCAGAGCTTCTATTTAGACTTAGCATTGTCATTGGCTGGTGGCTCAGAGCAAGTTCAATTTTATGCTCGTGAATACAGCGCTATTAGAGTGTGGGGTTTACCGGCAGCATTAGCCAATTTAGTTATTTTGGGCTGGCTACTGGGAAATCATAAGGCAAAAATTGTTATGTGGTTGGTGATTGCTACTAACCTAATTAACTTGCTGCTTGACTTAATATTTGTGCTTGGCTTTTCATGGCAGGTAAAAGGCGTGGCATGGGCAACTTTACTTGCAGAATACAGTGGCTTAATCATTGGCCTTTCACTGGTTTATGTAAACTTTAAGGACAGGTTTTTAGCCGCATTTTCTAGCTTACGACAGGTGGTTAATGCTGTAATTGAGCGTGTTGCATTACTAAGCTACTTTAAACTCAATCGCGATATATTGATCAGAACCTTGTGCCTAGAAATATGTTTTGTTTTTATGACTTTTCAAGGTGCCAGGCTTGGTGATGATGTTGTTGCAGCCAACGCTATTTTAATGAATTTTCTGTTGCTAATATCTTTTGGTTTAGATGGTATAGCCAATGCAGCAGAAGTTATGGTGGGCAAAGCAAAAGGAGAAAAGAACCAACAAAGTATGTTCGTGAATGTTAATGTCGCACTTTTTTGGACTGCACTGTTTGCCGTTGCTTATAGCTTAGTTTTTTACTTTTTCGGCGATTACTTTATCGCCACAATTTCAAGTATTCCTGCCGTTGTCGATTATGCACAGCAGCATATTGGTTGGATTATTGCACTGCCAATACTTGCTTGCTGGTGTTACCTTTACGACGGTATTTATGTTGGTCTAATGCAAGCTAATATAATGAGAAACAGTATGCTTATTGCTACGTTTGCTTGCTTCTTTCCGGTTTGGTGGTTATTAAACGATTATGGTAATCATGGCTTGTGGGCAGCATTTTCGGTATTTATGCTGGCTCGGGGAGTTACTTTAGCTTGGCATTATCAAACCAATAGACATCGTTTTTAAGGCTTCTTTCTATTGAAGCTATGATACAAACGATTGGCAAACATTCCGATATAGCCGTAAATAGCAAATAAGCAACCTAGCGCTAATACAGCAATGCCAACAATCTGCCAGATATGGCTATGGTACATACCTATGAATATTAAGCCGGCGCCAAAAGCAAAAAGACCAAGCCCACATAAAAAACGCTGCATGCTGCGCTGTGGATCTTGGCCTAATTTTTCTAGTAATGACATTGTTATAGCTAATTATTGCTATAACAATTAGTAATACGAATGCTCGCCACGTTGGTGCTCAGTCATATCTTTAACACCTTTGATTTCACCAGCCATTATTTCAAGTAATTGCTTTTCAATACCATCTTTAACCGTGACATCGATTTGTGCACAACCGTTACAGCCACCGCCGAATTGCAGCACAGCATAGCCATCTTCAGTAATTTCCATCAATGTACATTCACCGCCATGACCAGCAAGCTGTGGGTTTACTTCAGCTTTTAAAAAGTAGTCAACACGGTCGAATAATGGCGCGTCATCACCTACTTTGCGTAATTTGGCATTAGGTGCTTTTAAAGTTAATTGAGAACCCATTTGATCAGTGGTGAAGTCAATTTCTGCTTCTTCCAAAAATGACTTACTATCGGCATCAATATATGCTGAGAAATGCTCGTATTTTAATTCGATATCGTCTGCTTCTACTGCGTCTGCTGGGCAATATGATACACCACACTCAGCGCTAGCTGTTCCAGGATTTACAACAAATACACGGATACTAGTCCCTTCAGCTTGCTGAGAAAGTAGTTTTACAAAATGCTCTTGTGCAGTTTCTGAAATGTTAATCATCATACTTTTTTACTCTTCACTACTGGGATTGAATACATCAATACCCGACTATTTTACTCAAGTATGACCATTTTACTCTGCTCTGACTGTTGGCGCTAGTACTTGTTGGCATAATTTATATATCGATATCAATAAGGTTAATAAGTTGCTTTGGTTATCGCTGTTAATTGCTGATTTTAGAAGATAACTGGTTCACAGAGCATTATTTTGCTATTTTATCGGGCAATAGAATAAGGAAACTTTTTATGTTGTTATTGTCGTGTCGTTCTTTGTTGTTAATGCTGCTTACCATAGCTGCATTAGCTAATTTTAAAGTATATAGTGCAGATGTAAGTACCTACTTACCTAATGATGGTGATTACAATGCACAAATACCAACGCCAGAATCGTCGTTAGGCTTTGGTATTGGTGAACGTCACCCTCGTCACGATCAAGTTTTGCACTACCTGACCCAAGTAGCGGTAACATCGCCGCGAGTGATGATAGAAGAAATGGGCAAAACAACTCAGTTTCGCTCGCAAGTTCTACTGACTATTTCTAGCCCAGAAAACTTGGCAAATATTGAGCAAATACTTGCACGGAGAAACGATATAACAGCTTCAGCTAATGACCCACTTGTAGTTTGGCTGGGTTATAGTGTTCACGGCGATGAAATTAGTGGTACTAATGCGGCTATGGTAGTTGCTTATCATTTAGCGGCATCTCAAAACAAAGCCGTTGAAGATATGCTTAACGATACTATTGTTGTGATTGAGCCTAGCCTTAACCCGGATGGTATGGATAGGTTTGTAAATTGGGTTACTACGCATCGCGGCATCACCGAAAACCCTGATCCAAACCATATTGAGCATCATCAAAGCTGGCGTACTGGTCGTACTAACCACTTCGGTTTTGACTTAAATCGTGATTGGTTATTGTTGTCTCAAAAAGAAAGTCAAAATCGTATTCCATATTTTCATCAATATCAGCCGAATGTGTTAGGCGACTTTCATGAAATGGGCGCTAATGGCAGTTATTTTTTCCAACCAGGTATTCCAACTCGCACTCATCCGTTAACACCAGCAAAAAATACCGCACTAACGCAATTATTAGCAACCTATCATGCTAAGGCACTTGATACTAAAGATCGCTTATATTACAGCGAAGAAAGCTTTGATGATTTTTATTACGGAAAAGGTTCTACTTACCCAGATATTAATGGTGGTATTGGTGTTTTGTTTGAACAAGCGAGTAGCCGTGGCTTCCAGCAAGATACAGTAAATGGCTTATTAACCTTTGAATATGGCGTGCAAAATCATGTGTTAACTTCGCTATCGACCATTGAAGGTGCTTGGAAAAACCAAGAAAAGTTTAAAGCTTACCGAGAGAATTTTTATGAACTTGCCAAACAGCAAGCAAGTGATGAAAATTTTAATGGTTATATCTTTACAGAAGATAAAGACAATTATCGACTGAATGCTTTTTTAACTAAGCTTAGTCAACATCAAATTCAAGCATACCCAATAACACAAGACATTAAGATTCAAGATAAGAATTATCTCGCCAAACGCAGTTATTATATCCCATTGGCGCAAGCACAATACCGTGTTATTAAAGCGTTGTTTAACCAACAGAAAAACTTCCAAGACAATACTTTCTACGATGTTTCTGGCTGGACTTTACCGTTAGCAATGAATATTCAGTTTGCGAAAGTAAACAGCACTTGGGGTCTGAAAATTGCAGAATCATCTTGGCAACCTGAAGCTATTGCAGCTGAGAAAAGTGATGCTTCAGCTTATGCATATGCTTTCGAATGGCATGACTTTTTAGCACCAAAATTACTTTATAAACTTTCAGAAGCAGGTATCAATACTAAGGTAGCAACGAAAACCTTTTCTGCAACAGTAAATGGTGCAACAAAAGCGTTTGAAAAAGGCACCATCATCATCCCTGCAAGTAATCAAACTGAGAATAATTGGCGTGATTTAGTTGCAGACCTTGCTTCTAAAAACAATATTGCACTGTTGGCATTAACAACAGGACTAACGTCAAAAGGTATTGATATTGGGAGTAGTTCATTTCGCCCAATTTCTACGCCAAAAGTGTTAATGATTGGTGGTAAAGGTACATCTCAGTACGAAGCTGGTGAAATGTTGTATTACATTGACAACTTACTAGAAATTCCAGTTACTGTGGTTGAAATGCAACGTTTAGCGACTATCAACTTGGCTAATTATAGTCATATTATTATGGTTGATGGTAAGTACAATAAGCTAAACGGTGTGGCGTTGAATAAGTTGAAGTCTTGGTTGGCATCAGGTGGTGTTGTGTTTGGCCAGAAGCGTGCTGCTCACTGGTTAGCAGAAAAAGAACTGTTAAAAATGGACTTTGTCAGCAAAGATCATTTGAACCAACTATTTGATACTGAAAACCTAACTTATGGTGATAAAGAGGCTTTGGCTGGCCGAAAACGCATTGCTGGCGCTATTTTTCAAGCGCAATTAGATACCAGTCATCCTTTGGCTTATGGTTATCGAGCAAGCGTATTGCCGGTATTTCGTAACAGTACGGTTATCATGGAGCAAACTTCGGCCCCGTTCGTTAGTGTTGCTAAATACAGTAATACACCGTTATTAAGTGGCTATACTGATCAAAACTTAGTTAACCTCTTGGCAAATAATCCAACACTGGTTGCGCATAATGTTGGCCGAGGCAAGGTTATTGCCAGTACTGATGACTTTGCATTTAGAGGCTATTTTTTAGGTAGCATGAAAATTATTGCCAATAGCTTATTTTTTGCCAAAGCATTTAGTGCTAATCCTGCTGATTAGCTAATAAGATGTAGCTTAACTAGGCAGGGCTAAACAAATACTGAGGAGGGTAATTTTTTGCACTCCTCTTTTTTTGAGCAATTTGCAAATTTCATTTGCAGTTGTGCCGGTTGTAACCACATCATCAATAAGTACAACATGGTCGGCATGTATCTCTTTATTGCTAGGGTTGATAATAAAGGCCTGAGCTAAGTTTTTCCTGCGCTGTACTCCCGATTGTCCAACTTGGCTGTGTGTGGCTTTATCTCGTATTAGCAATTCTGGCTGATAAGGATAGTTAAACTGATCGGCAAAGTGCTTTGCAATTAAATGTGCCTGATTAAATCCGCGGCTTTGCCATTTTTTTATATGTAAAGGCACGCTGACTACTAAGATATTCTCGGAAGCCGGTCTTTGCTTCTGCTCGGTAAGGTAGTTGTTCCAATGCTGGCTCAATAAATAGGCTAATAAGCCACTTAGCTCAGTCTGGCCTTGATATTTCAATTGGTTTATCCAAAGAGCAAAAGGCCATTGATATGGGCCTAAGCAAAGTAAGTGATCAAACTGCGCTTTAGGCAATACTTGATTAATTGCCGGCCATAGTAATAAGTCGAACCCGACTAAGTCTCGTTTGAAATAAGGTAAGTCGTCTTGGCAAAACTGACAAAGTAATTGATGCTGCTGGCAAGCATTACCACACAAAGTGCAACAACTTATTAATAGTTTAAACCTGTGAATTGCTAAAATTAATTTTTGTCTTACTTTTAAAAAACTATCACCATTGATGTAATTGCCAAATTCCATTTTTAGCACCCATTCGTTAAACTATGCGCTCACTTTATATAGAGCGTAGTAAGCATGGCAGAAAGTTTGAAAATTGCGAGCCAAGGGCAAGGTCTTCCGTTAGTATTTATTCATGGTTGGGGATTAAATTCCGCAGTTTGGCAACCGTGTATTGAACAACTAAAAGCTGACTTTGAAGTGATTACCGTAGATTTGCCCGGCTTTGCAACTAATAGCTCACATTGTCTTGCTGAATACTCGTTAATTGAAATTGCCACTGCTATCCAGCAAGCAATTGGCAAACCAGCTGTTTACATTGGTTGGTCATTGGGTGGTTTAGTTGCTAGTCAAATTGCCACGAGTTTCAAGGAGCAAGTACTTGGCCTAGTTACAGTGGCGAGTTCCCCACAGTTTGTAGAGCGCGAGAACTGGCCTGGCATTAAAGAGAATGTCTTGGCAATGTTCCATCAGCAACTGGCAAAAGACACCACAAAAACTATTAATAATTTTTTAAAAATTCAGGCGATGGGCAGCCCGCATATTCGTCAAGATATTAAGAAAATTCGTGATTTGGTAATGCAATATGAATTACCAAGTCAGCAGGTATTAGATGACTCGCTCAAACTTTTAGAAACATCAGATGTTACTGAAGATATTAGTAACATTACTCAGCCATTTTTAAGGCTTTACGGCAAACTTGATGGCTTAGTACCAAAGCAAGTTATTCCCGTAATTGATGATATAGCGCCAAATAGTCAGAGCTATATTTTTGAACAAGCCTCACATGCACCGTTTATTTCTCATCAAGCTGAATTTATATCTGAGCTTAAAAATTGGCTGATAGAGTATATTCCCAATGTCCATTAGTTTACTTTTTAACGGTTTTGGTTAATAATTAGGCAAATGATTTTAGCTAATATATTTGCACTTTGAATCGTATTTAGTAAATATATTTGGGAGAAGGTTATGGAAATACAATCAGCTTTTAATGCTGGCGTACAAGGCTTTCAAACGGCAACCGAAGAAGCAAGTAGAGCAGCGAGCGATATTGCACGAAGCACTGCTGTAGACGCTGAGGCTAGCGCAGAGCCGGTCGCAAGTAATACTTCCTCTCCGTCATCTGTAACAAATGAACCAAACGGATTAACAGAATCTATTGTTAATTTACGTGTAGCAGAAGTGCAAGCACAGGCTTCTGCTGAAGTCATTCAGTCTGCTGATGAAAACTTGGGCACACTAATCGACGTACGTGTTTAGTCTCTGATGAATATCACTCCGCAAGGCTTTAATTTACCCATTCAAACAGCAGTTAACCTGCAAACGGATAGCTTGCGCCGTGATAATCAACAACGAGAAATAATTACTAAGCCAGAAGCGCTTAGTCAATCTGCGGCTGAAAAGGGCGTAGCGTCAGATAAAGAGCGAGGTCGAACGCCCGCTCAAAACAATGAACAAGTCGACTTCACTAGTCTACGTAAGCAAGCAGAACAAGCTAGTGCTTCTATAAATGGTGATTCTCGTGACGCAAACGGTAATGAAGGATCTCAGCAAAACGCCTCAGATAACTCGGCTGAAAATAACAATGAAGATAACACAGCTAATAATTCGCAAGAGAATGCTGAATCAGTAGAAAATGACGGTAAGTCAGATGCCGAAGTGTTTGCTGAAAAACAAGTTATTCGAGAATTAGAAAATCGCGACAAAGAAGTTCGCACTCATGAAATGGCACATGCTGCAGTTGGTGGTGCATTTACTGGCTCTCCATCATATTCATTTCAAATTGGCCCCGATGGTAAAAAATATGCAGTAGAAGGTGAAGTTTCTGTTGATTTAACGCCTGTGCCAGGTGACCCGAAAGAAACTATTGCTAAAATGAAAAAAGTGCAAGCTGCTGCACTTGCTCCGGCACAACCATCAGCACAAGATGTGCGAGTTGCTGCGTCTGCTTCAAACATTATTCTTGAAGCACAGGCTGAGCTGCTAGCGGCAAGTGCTGAAGATGCTGAAACCAAGTCTGAGCCTGGAAACTTATATCGAGATAAAGCAATATTTCAAGATGATGATAATCTTGGCAGTGCCGAAAGTAGCGCCGATTTTGATCGCCACATTCAAGATACATTGTCATCGCAAGAGGCAATTGCTCCAAGTCGTTCACTTGAAGTAGATGAAAGAGCAGGGCGCATTGAGCAGTTTTACTCAAACATTAATCAAGCATACGACAAACAAGCAAGCCATCAATTTGAACTGACGGCCTAGTGAACAACTTATATTCAAAGTACAAAAAAGCCTGCAATTGCAGGCTTTTTTAGTTTCGCATTTAGCTATAACTTAAATGCCGTAATCTTCACGGTATTTTTTAATACTAGCTAAGCTATCTACCATATCTGGCTTTTCTTCTAAATACCTAATTAAGTCAGCCAAGGTCACAATAGAAATAACCTTAGTGTTAAAGTCACGCTCTACTTCTTGAATAGCAGAAAGTTCAGCTTTGCCTTTCTCTTGACGATCTAAGGCAATAAGCACGCCTGAAAGCTCTGCGCCATGGGCTTGAATAATTTGCATTGATTCACGAATAGCCGTGCCTGCGGTGATGACATCGTCAACCAACATCACTTTACCTGCCAGTGCTGAGCCAACTAAGCTACCACCTTCACCGTGCGTTTTAGCTTCTTTACGGTTGAAGCAATATGGCATATCAATATCGTAACCATCAGCCAATGCTACGGCTGTTGTTGTCGCAATTGGAATACCTTTGTAAGCAGGGCCAAACAACAAGTTATAGTCGATTTTTGAATCCTGCAAAGCCGCAGCATAAAAGCGACCTAAACGGGCTAAATCGCCACCGGTGTTAAATAAACCAGCATTGAAAAAATACGGGCTAGTGCGACCTGACTTTAATGTGAATTCACCAAAACGTAATACTTGTTTAGATAAAGCAAATTCAATAAATTCGCGTTGATAATCTTTCATTATTAGCTCCTTTTTCTAGCTTAGTTTAAAGCCGTTTTTTGGATATCAAATAACTCGTTAATACCATCATTAGCAAGTTTAAGCATTTGCTGCATTTCGTCGAAGCTAAATGGTTCTTCTTCTGCTGTACCTTGCACTTCAATTAACTTACCCGTTTCGGTCATCACTACGTTCATATCGGTATCAGCAGCTGAATCTTCAACATATTCTAAATCAGCAATCGCTTCACCTTTGTAGATACCTACAGAAACTGCAGCAATCATGTGCTTAAGTGGGTTATTGTTGATAATGCCTTTAGCGCGCATATGGTTTAATGCGTCAACTAATGCCACACAAGCACCAGTAATAGATGCTGTACGAGTGCCGCCGTCCGCTTGAATTACATCACAATCAACAGTAATCGTATTTTCGCCAAGTGCCACTAAATCAACCGACGCGCGTAATGAACGAGCAATTAAACGAGAAATTTCTAACGTACGACCACTTTGCTTACCATTTGCAGCTTCACGACGCATACGGGTGTGTGTAGAGCGAGGTAACATGCCATATTCAGCAGTAATCCAACCTTTACCTTGGCCTTTAAGGAAACGTGGCACACCTTCTTCAACGGTAGCAGTACAGATAACTTTGGTGTCACCAAACTCAATAAGTACTGAGCCTTCTGCATGAGCTGTAAATTGACGAGTAATGGTTACAGGACGAATTTGCCCTAAAGTTCTGCCGCTTGGACGCATGTGGAATTTCCTATCGTAGTATAATTGCTGCGCATTATAATCGTTCGGCTACCAATTTGACATAATGACATTACAAGTAATTTGAAATATTAAGAAAATAATATCTGTGTGCGACAAAGAAAGCTGATTTAGATGAAAATAGCTAGCTTACGCAGCATTAGCATTGTCTAATTCAGGAAAAAATGTTTTGCGCATTTCTTCTACGTTATAGGTGTATTCAACCGTAAAACGATGTAACTTTAATGATGATGAAGCACAAAGTTCATTGATAAAGTCATCTCTTTCGACATTCTTAGGCTGTGTATGGCGGCTATTGTCGAGCTCAATCACAGCTAGTACAGAAAGGTTGATGGGATCACACAGAATATAGTCAAAATGCTTGGAAGAAATTTGGTTAAAGGCGGCTTGCCATTGGCTTTGATTTAGCCCGGCTTGTGGTTTGATAACATCAGCAATTCTCACCTTACCGAAAACAATGGCATTTACGCCACATGCTTGGTTAAGTGCCGCCAGAAATGTTCTTTCAGTTGGAGTAAATAATGGCCCTTTTAACGCATAAGAAATAGGCGCTTCTTTGATACCTGTACCCTTTAGCAACACAGCGAAAATAACGAATACAACGAGCAACACTATAATATAAAGCATAAATCACCTTCTATATGTACCAATTCTTTAGTTGGTTTTGATATTAGTTTTTGTCGTACCAGCGCAGCACAGCTGCTATGTTTGGATGTAGCTATCAAACCAAAAAATTTGATGTACACATTTATTGCTGAGTAAAGTTGCAAGTCAGTTGTTATGAAAACAAAACTTTGCTTACCCTTTAAACACAAAAACTATTTTTTAATGAAATAGGCTAACAGTATGAATAGTCTCATTCAATGGCGTGTAATGTCGTGTAATAATTTTTAAAAGTAGGGGGATTAACTTTTTCAGTACAATTAAATCTTGTTTTAAGCCATATGTTAAAAAGTCACTTAAAGAATGGATTAAGCGATTAAATAAAACAAAAGGGGCATTATTTGTCGGGATTGGTCGAACAGATAAAATAGGAAGCAGAAGACTAGTTTATGGAGGTGTTCACAGAATAATACACACAATATCTTACGAAACCAATCTAACAAAGTTTACAGCTCATGATTTGCGACGAACGTTTGCGACATTATTAGACCGTAAAGCCGACAGGTTCACTATACAACACCTTATGGGGTATTCATCTATATGATCGTCGGGGAGGTAATGCAATGGTTCAAGCTGTAAAATGCTTGCCGTTTTAAAACAAGTAGTAGTTATTTATGAAAAATATAACATATCGTAGTATCGTTAAAAAATTCTAGATATATTAATTTAAAACTAAAGGACTAAAAATGCCTATTGGAAAAGAAGGACTGTTTCTATTTAAACCCATTTATCAAGATGTTTATAATTACATGAAGTCAAAAGCTAGTAAGTTTGTGACTTTAAAGGGATTTGATGTTGAAAAATCATATTTACAAGCATCAAATGTCGAAAATGTAAAAACAATTTGGCAAGTAGATAAGTCAGTTAACCTAAATGACTTTTACTACCCATCTAAATTAGCTTGTGATGAAAAAGAGTTTGAACTCGATTCTTTATCGAAACTTCCTGAAAATGGAAAAATTGTTATAGAGGGGACTGCTGGACAAGGTAAATCAATACTCGCAAGGTATTTATCAGGCAAGGCTTTAAGAACGGGGATTTGTATTCCTATCTTTGTAGAATTGAGAAAAATAACTAGCAGAAAATCTTTGCCACAACTTATAGTTTCTAGCATTAATAATATGGATATTCCTGTGGGTGAGGAAGATTTAGGGCTGGTTTTTTCATCAAATAAATTTAGTTTGATTTTAGACGCTTTTGATGAAATTCCTGAATCAGAGGTTCAGCCAACATTAGCTTATCTAGAAGATATTTGCATGACGTATTACGAGCAACAAATTATCATAACAAGTAGGCCAGATTCTGAAATACAAAAAGTACCCTTATTCAATGTTTATAATTTAGCTCAATTAGATACTAGTGATTTTAAACCACTATTATCGAAACTTTTTGAAGATGCTGCTACAGTTAATCTGATATTAAAATCTATTCATGAAAATATAACCAATATAGGTGAAGTTCTTAAAACTCCGCTACTCATAACCCTACTAGCAATTACGTATAAAGGGTTCAACGAAATTCCCACTCAATTACATGAATTTTATGAAAATTTATTTCATCTGTTAGTGAATAGACACGACTCGACAAAACCAGGTTTTAAGCGAGAATTTCTATCTGACTTAAATGAAAAAAAATTAGAAAAACTGTTCTGTGCCTTTTGTTTTTATTCAATGATTCTAGGAAAGACGTCTTTATCGAGAGTTCAAGCTATAGAGCAGGTTGAAAAAGCAAGCCATCTCACGAAAATAGACCTCAACAGCGAAATTGACTTCTTAACTGACTGTATAAAAAACACTTGCTTAGTAATTAAAGAGGGATTTGATTATCATTTTATTCACAAAAGTATTAGAGAATTTCATGCAGCAAGCTTTATCAGTGTCAGCCCTTTGAATTTAAAAGAAAAATTTTATTTTGAAGCTCTTATCAACTATTCAAGATTTACGCAGGAATTGATTTTCCTGTCAGTTCTAGATGAATTCTATTTCAAGAAGTTATATTTATATCCTTTATTTAAAAATAGGCTTGCTGATATAGGATATTTTAATAGTGAATTTGATTATACGAAAAGTAATATATTGCGCTCTTTAAGTTTCATGGTTGGAAATAACTCTACTACAAATAATTCGAATAAAAGCGAATTAGATGAAAGTGAAGTTGATGTAAAGCAACAGGTTACTCAATATTCATGGGGAGGTTCAAGTAAAGCACTTGCGTATTTTACCATTGAATCAACATCTAGTTTATACAATAAAGTTATGGAATTAATAATGAGTAAAGAATTTGTAAATTACGACGAATCAATAGATTACTCTGCCACAGACTATATTAAAGATAATAATATGGAAGATGAAGTAAATGTTTTAATTGAAAGAGCAATAGACGCAGATGTGCATACCTATAATTTATTAAAAAGAGAAATCGATGAAAAAGAAAAAGAAATGGAATCGATACAATTTTAATAATATAAAACACTTTACCCCCGTATTACTAGAACGGGGGTCGCTTCGCTCGATTAATCAAACCCTAGAAAATAAAGTGCATGTACGGACAACTTGTTAACTTCAAGCAAATAATATCTTTCTGAGTACATTAATTAACTATTCTGAAATATAGTTAATTAATGTAAGGTCATTCTATTATGTGTTTATTGTCAGTTGGTATTGAATGCCATCGAAATAGAGAAAATTTATGAAATTTCATCTGCTTATTGTTTTACTTTTATCCAGTTTATTTACCCTAAATGACGCGAGTGCCAAAGATGCCGTGCAAAGCGTTGCTAAAGAATTACCGTTATATAGCAAAATTTATAGTGACAAACGTGACCCGTTTAAAGATGCGCAAGCCGCAATTAAGTTGGCACAAGCAACTGATCGCAACGTACTAATTGAAATAGGTGGCACTTGGTGTACTTGGTGCCACAAAATGGATGCCTTTTTAGAAAAAAATCCAAAGGTGTATAAGCAATTGCACGAAAACTATGTGGTATTGAAAATAAGCGTCAGTGACAGTAATGAAAATGAAGCATTTATGAAGTCATTACCGCCTGTACAAGGATATCCGCATATGTATGTATCAACGAATACCGGTCGTATGCTGTTATCAAAAGATACTGCCGAATTATTAGATAATTTAGAGTATTCCGTGGAATATTGGTCAACATTTTTAGATAAATGGCAGGTTACAAATAATCAAAAGAACGACAGTAGCTCAACCGCAAAAGGTGAAAATAATGCCTCAAGTTAATTCATTTTTTGATGATAATTATCAAACACCTAGCTGGCTGAAAAAAAAGATTTCACGCCGTAGTGCTTTAAAGTCTGCCGCTGGTGCAACTATGGTAGCGGCGATGCCGATGCGCAGTTGGTCAGCAGCGCTTAGCAACAAACTTGACAGTGCTTTAAAAACTGACCCTTGGCTTACTCTAGATGCGGTATTAGCGCATTTACTTCCTGAGTCACCAACAGGGCCAAGCGCTAAGGAAATTCAAGCGACACAATATTTATATAATGTGGTGTTTCAACAGCCAACAGAAGAATCTGAAATTGAGTTTATTTATAAAGGTGTTGGTTGGTTAAATGGTTTTAGTAATAGCCAATTAAAGAAAAACTTTATTGCGCTAACCTTTGATGAAAAAGAAACAATCTTACGAGCGATTAGTAAGTCAACCGCTGGCGAAAACTGGTTAAGTAATTTAGTCGGTTACATATTTGAGGCCATGCTTTCACCGCCTAGTTATGGTGGTAATCCGAACGGCATAGGTTGGCAATGGCTAGAACACCAAGCGGGTTTTCCATTACCACAAGCTGGGCAGCGTTATTATGAGTTGCCGGGGCAACAACCGATCAATTTAAGTCGTCGAAGCCCATTTTCAAATACAACTATCACGCAGGTGGTTAGTCATCAGCAATATACCCGCAAGCAAGTAGGAACTCGAAAAGCATGAAATATGATATTTGTATAGTGGGCAGTGGTGCAGGCGCGTCACCTGTTGCATATACCTTGGCAAAAGCTGGCGCAAAAGTTTTAGTGCTTGAAAAAGGCGCTTGGTTAACTGAAAAAGAATTCTTTAAAGATGAATTAGCCATTAGTTTACGCGACTCTTATAACCCAAAGCTTGAAGATGAACAGCACGTTATTGAAGAAGAGTATGAAACTGATGATGGTGAAAGTTACTGGCAGGGTGAAGCCACTAGTGAGTCAGGCTGGAGCTTTTGGAATGGTCAGGTAGTTGGCGGCTCATCAAACTTTATGAGTGGTTATTTCCATCGCTTAAAGCCGATTGATTTCCGCTTAAAATCTGAATTTGGTGCTATTAAAGGCGCTAATGTTGAAGATTGGCCAATAAGCTATGATGAACTTGAACCCTATTACGCGCAAGTAGAGCAAGTAGTAGGTGTTTCGGGGCGCGTTTCAGAGCACCCTCATCAAGAGCCTCGCTCAACGGACTTTCCATACCCACCCGTTGCAGAACATGCAATATCGTCTTGGATAGACGAGGGAGCAAAAGAAATTGGCTATCACGCCGTACCTGTTCCTCGGGCAATACTGTCGCGACCAGCCATGGGGCGAAATAGCTGTGAATATTCTGGTTATTGCAGTAGTTATGGTTGTTCGTCAGGCGCTAAAGGAAGTGGTCGAGCAGCGTTACTGAATCATGCAGTTGCTACAGGAAACTGCACCATAACACCGCATGCAAAAGTGTATAAAATTGAAACTGATAGCCAAGGCGAAATATCTGGCGTGCTTTATTACGATAAGGCAGGGCGTAAACAAGTAGCGAAAGCTAAATACTATGTTGTGGCTTGCCAAGCAGTAGAAACGTCACGTTTATTGCTGGCGTCGAAGGGCGAAAAGTTTCCTAATGGTATTGCCAATAATAACGGTTTAGTGGGCAAGAATTTAATTTTTAGTGGTGGCGGCACAGGCCGAGGTGATTTCTTTTATAAAGGTTTAACCAAAGAGAAACAGGCGCAGTTGAAGCAAGTTGGGCCTTTTATTAATCGTGCTTTACAAGATTGGTATCAAATTGACGATAAAGCATTTACTGGCTTTAATCGTGACGGCAAAGCTAAAGGCGGTACGATAGACTTCTTATTTTATCAAAACCCAATCGCTCGCGCTCAAGGCACTAAATGGCAGTATGATGAAGCGCTAGATAGTGAAAAGCTATTATGGGGTGAAGAACTTAAGCAAAGTATGAAAACGGAATTCACCACCTATAAAACTTTACGTTTTGAAGTGTTTAACGATTGGTTACCAAACGACAATTGCTTTGTTAGTTTAGACGATAAAGTTACCGACAAATGGGGTGATCCTGTTGCGAAAATACGTATTGGCGCACACAGTCACGATATTGATGTTGGGGAATATTTAGCTGAGAAAGCAGAAAAGTTATTAGTGGAAATGGGCGCAACCAATGTTTCATCATCGATAAGCAGCGCACCAGCATCTAACTTAATGGCTGGCGGCTGTCGTTTTGGTGATGACCCTAAAACGTCAGTACTGAATAAAAACTGCCAAGCGCATGAAGTTAATAACCTATTTGTGACAGATGCTTCATTTATGCCAACTGGTGGTAGTGTTCCATACACATTTACCATTTATGCAAATTCATTCCGAGTTGCCGACCATCTTAAACAGCGTTGGCAGCAAAGCGTAAGTTAACGTGCAAAGCTGAATTGTTTTAAAAAGGCGAACGGTAAAGTTCGCCTTTATTCGTTCTAATCTAGTAGATACCAATACCGACCTCAGGCATAATTCCTATATTAGATAAGTTTAAAAATTTAGGAAATTCTATGATCCACAGTATGACAGCATTCGCCCGCCATGAAGTTAAAGGGGAATGGGGGAATGCAGTATGGGAAATTCGCAGCGTAAACCAACGTTTCCTCGAAACTTACTTTCGTTTACCTGAGCAATTTAGAAGCATAGAGCCAGTGTTACGTGAACGTTTTCGTAAGCAATTAAATCGCGGTAAAGTTGAATGTAATCTGCGCTTTAACGCCAAAGCTGGCGAAAAAAGTAATTTAACAATGAATATTGCACTTGCTGAAAATTTGTTAAAGCATGCAAATTGGATCAACGAGCAAACACTGAATAGCCAAGTTAATCCTATAGAAATTATGCGTTGGCCGGGTGTGATGGAAGCTGAAGAATCAGACATGAATGCCATTCAAGCTGAAATTCTTGCCGGTTTTGATCAAGCATTGAAAGACTTCATCGTAGCGCGAGCAGATGAAGGTACCAATATGAAATCACTTATTGAACAACGCCTAGACGGTATTGTTGAACAGGCTGAGCTAGTAAAAGGCCATATGCCAGAAGTTATTGCTTGGCAGCGTAAACGTATTACTGACAAGTTTGCTGATGCGAATATTGAACTGGAATCATCACGTGTTGAGCAAGAGCTAGTATTACTTGCACAAAAAATGGATGTTGATGAAGAAATTGACCGCTTATTTAGCCATGTTAAAGAAACGCGCAGCATTTTGAAAAAAGGTGGCGCACAAGGTCGTCGCTTAGACTTCATGATGCAAGAGTTTAATCGTGAAGCGAATACCTTAGGTTCAAAATCTATTAACGCAGAAATCACCAATTCAGCTGTTGAATTGAAGGTATTGATTGAACAAATGCGTGAGCAGATCCAAAATATTGAATAGGGTTTTATAAACATTCAACACCCCTTAAAGCCTTATGTATAGGGCTTTTTTGTATTTGTCAATAAAAAGATTGTTTCATCCACCCCCATATACCACCAGTTCACTGGTGACTTGCTGGTGAGATGTTTCCTAATTTATAATGTCGCCGTCTCTGATTATAAAATGGCTTGATGTAATCAATAATATCGGCCATTGCTTCACGCCTTGTCTGATAAAGACGATAGTTAATTCTCTCTGATTTTAAGCTGCGGAAAAAGCGTTCAGTAACCGCATTATCTAAACAATTTCCAGCACGGCTCATACTTAAGACTAACCCGTGTTCTTTCAATGAACGTTGAAATGCTTCACACGTATATTGAACACCTTGATCTGAATGGAATAATACTCCATCTGTTGGTTGTTGTTTATTTATGGCTAAGTGTAAAGCCTTTGTTGTTAATTCACTATTGGTTTATCCGAGAATGCCCAACTGATAACTTTATGAGAGCATAAATCCATAATCACCGCTAAGTACAACCAGCCTTGCTGTGTGCGGATATACGTAATATCGCCGGACCACATCTTGTTTAGGCTTTGCGGGTTAAACTGACGATTCAAGTAATTAGGCGCAATAACCGAAGGCTTACCGCTAACAGGGGATTTGTGCTGCTTAGGCCGTTTAGCAACTAGCCCTAAACGCTTCATTGACGTACGAACGCGATGCAATCCAATATCATTGACGATAATCCAACATTCATCGCTGCTGCCGCATCTTTATGTTTATAACCGTGAATAATGACTAGCCAGCGCACTCACGTTTGAATTCTGCTGTTAATGTTTTCTTTAGCATTTTGACCTCGTTAGTTAATTGAATTTTACCTCTAACAAAGCCTCTAGTTAAATCACACCGTTACACAAAGTTTACAACTTAATCGTGTTTAGGAAAATCTGGTCGATTCACTAAATAAATCATTTAGAAGTAGTTAATTATCAGTACTAAGATTGAGTTTTGATGTAGAGTAACAAAAACTGTTTTATGCCAAAGAGCATTTCTTTATTGAGTAAATAATATGACCAAAAAAATTGTAGATTTATTTTTTCTTATCAGCATTAGTTTCTTACTTGTAAGCTGCAATGAAAACTCCTCCCCTGAATACACGTTAGTTACTGGTGAATCTTTCTCTTTGAGCGGGAATATTCCTAAAGGATTTCTATTTGAAGCAGAATATATTCTCTCTGTTTATTCATATGATGAAGTAGGGAATAAAGTTCTTTACACTAAAGATGACTATGAATTTAACTCCGAGCTGAACAGTATCAGAAGAACTTTAAATTCACGTATACCGAACTTTAATACTCATAATGTTACCTTCAATGAAAATGGAACTTTTTCTTTTAATGGAGTTCCACGTAATCCTCCACTCATTAATCTTTTGCAAATATATATTGATTATAAATCTCGTACATCATTTAAGCCTATTAACAATAAATCAATACTTAAAGATAATAATCTTGATGGGACAATAAATATTTATGTTTACGGTGATTCTATTGCATCAGGAGCACAAACATATTCGCAATATTTTAATGGTAATGATTCTGATTCATTTGTAGGTTTATTGAGAAAATACTTAAACGTAGATGATAGTATCAATGTAATAAATAAATCAGAAAATGGACAAGTCTCTGATTATTTTTATAATGACTATCAAAGTGCGATTACTGATGGAGCAGATCTTTTTATTATTGAATTTGGAATGAATGACCACATTGAAGGGAAAGCGAGACTAAATAATTTTATTTCGAATATAAATGATGCTGTTATTAACATACTTAATAGTGGGAATCAGGTGGTTATAGTAGGTTTTTTTCAACAAAATGTTTTATGGGATAGAGAAAATACTATTGATACTATTGAATATAATGAAGCGTTGAAAAATATCGCGGATAATAATAACGTGCCTTTTGTTGATATTTACAATCTTTATAATAACTTATCTAATAAGCATGTAATTGAAGACATAACTGCAGATTGGATGCACCACCCTAATGACTTTGGCCACAAATTATATTTTTCGTCGCTCCTTCCTTATTTTCTTTTGAACAATAATGAAATATCTATACCTAACTATATTGGTAAGCCAGTTTTGTAATTTAATACAGTATATTATTAGTTACTCAGAATAATGCTAAATAAAAATTACTAGAGCAACTGGTTACACTATTGGATAAATTTAGTTGTTTTTCTATCCAAACTATTTTAAATAATTGTTTTGTATTTTAACTGTTGTTGATGATTAGTATACAGATTCAAAACATCGAATAGCTTTCTGCTTAACTCTTCTATTCATAGAAACCACAGTTTAACTTATTGTTAGAATGTGGTTTTTTTGAAAATTGCACACGAACACATAGTAAAAACGCTTATTGCTTGGTATAACTAGGTTCTTTAAAAAGGATGCCTTCAATATGATCACATTATCCGCAGAGCAATGCCGCATTATTGGCGTTATGCTAGAAAAAGAAACCACCACGCCAGAGCAATATCCACTTTCTATCAATGGCATTACCACCGGCTGTAATCAAAAAAGTAATCGTGAGCCTGTGATGTCGTTGTCTGAAGCTGATATTCAAAACAGTGTTGATGAATTGGTGAAAATGAACCAACTGATGATCGACCACAAAGCGTCCGGACGAGTGAGTAAATATTTCCATCGTTTTTGTAATACCGAGTTTGGTAATTTGCAATTTACTGCTCAGCAGCGGGCTATTATTTGTGTGTTATTGCTACGCGGGCCGCAAACCCCCGGTGAACTTAGAACCCGCACTAATCGCTTAGCAGACTTTGCTGATGTTGGTGAAGTTGAAACTGCTTTGAACCAACTGCAAGATTTAAAAAATCAAACACTAGTTAAGAAACTTGAGCGGGAGCCTGGTAAACGTGAATCTCGTTATGTGCATTTATTTTCTGATGTTGATGAGAGCTATTGTGTTGAAACTAGCGCTACTCAAACAATCGCTAATTCTTCAGAAGCCACAACATCTGTAAGTAACGTTCAATTAGCACAACGAGTGACAGAGCTAGAGCAGCAAGTCACTTCATTAACTAAACAAGTAGCCTGTTTAACAGAGTTGCTAGAAGATAAATGACAATAGGTTTGTTATCCCATCGGAAGTGATAGAGAAGTTTGCAAAGTTAAAATATAAGGATGTAGTAATTGAATTATTGGTGGGTTAATCAAAATCAAACTTTTAAAGAAGAATTTCAAGGCAATTATCTATGGTCGCCAAAAAGAAAGTCTAATGGGCAAAAGAATCAATTCTATGAATACATGAAAGGTGTTGTTCCCGGAGACATAGTTTTTTCTTTTGCCGGTACTTTTATAAAAGCGATTGGAGTAATTCAATCCAATGCTTATGCGTCTCCTCAACCTATAGAGTTTGGCAAAATTGGCGCACAATGGGGAAGCGATGGTTGGAAGGTGGATGTTCATTTTATTCTACTGAATAATAAAATACGCCCAGCTGATCATATGGAAAAACTCGAGTCAAAACTTCCTAATAAATACTCCCCTTTACAATCAACAGGACGTGGTAATCAAGGTGTGTACTTAACTAAAGTACCTGAGCTATTAGCTAATGAATTGATCCGGTTAATTGGAATTGAAGCCGGTAACTTAGTTGGTACCCTATTGTCTGTTAATGAAACTACTTCTGAGTATGAACCTAAACCTACGAAGGGGTTGAGTGAATGGGAAGAAGATCTAGAAGACAATGTTAGAAATGACTCCTTAATACCTGAAACCGAAAGGAAGTCGATCATTATGGTTCGTAGAGGACAAGGTGTATTTAAAAAACGGGTCGCACTCCAAGAGACTCATTGCCGCATAACCGAAGTAGACGAAATATCTCATTTACGCGCTAGTCATATAAAGCCGTGGCGATATTGTGAAGATCATACCGAAAAACTAAATGGTAACAATGGTTTGCTTCTCACTTCAACCGTTGACCATTTATTTGACCGAGGCTTTATTTCATTTGAAAGTGCTGGAGGGATTCTAGTTTCTCCTGTCGTAGAGTCTTCATCTCTTTCTCGTATGGGAATTAATTTATCGATTAAGAATAATGTTGGTACATTCAATGAAGAACAACAATACTTTTTAGAGTATCATCGAAAAGAAGTTTTCTTGAGTTAACACATATACAGTTCTGTTTTATTGAAATAACCCTTATTGCTGATGCACCAAACCTGCTTCATCATTTTCAAAGCCATGGCATATATAGCCGATTAACTGGCGTTTTTTCTTGGATATTTGATGAAAATGTTCATAGCCAATTGAAAAAGCAAAAGGGTTAGCGTTGTAATCGGTGTAAGATTGATCGGCGCCGTTTTTAGCTTCACGAACGCCGGCAGCAAATGAACTTAAAAAGTCATCACGATTATTAAGTAAAATGGTGGTAACGCCAGCGCCACCTTCCACCAACTCTAACGCGCCTAATTCAATGTACTTATCAACAACGGTGTTATTGAAATAGCCGGAGTATTGTTCAGTTTCAATATCATAGCTAATAGAAGAGTCGTTTGATGCTTCCATTAATGATACAAATAATTCTCTAACCTTTTTTGAAATCATAACTGACTCACTTTTATTTTTGGTTAACTGCCAAGTATTTTAAGTGGTAGTGACAAAGCATCGTTGCCTGATTGGCCCACCAACCAAATAATACCGCCTAAACCCGCAACTGTTATTACATACCAAATAGCTGAAACAATTTGGGCATAGCGATTAAGGGGCAGTAATTCGCTTAAGTGGCGGCGTTTATATTCAAAAAATATTTCTATACTGCCGATTGCCAGTAAAAAGCCTAATAGTGCTAAACCAAAGTGGTAACTAATATAAATACCGAATATCGCACCTAATATGCAAGCCACTAGGCCTAGTTTTGAGTTGATGGAAAAGGCAATACTTTTAAGAACATGGCCACCGTCTAACGGTAATATAGGTAATAAATTGAATAAATTAAGTAGCGCATTAAACACTGCAATACCGGCCAGTATTTCTATATCAGTTAGCCAATAACCGACTAAAGCGGCGACCGACAGTATTAAGCCAAAGAACGGACCCATAATTGAAATAACAATGTCTTGCCAGCGGGTATTAATTTTGTCGTCACTAAGGGCTAAGCCACCCACGAATGGAATAAGGTAAATGCCTTTGGTTTTTAGGCCAAAATACTTCATGGCTTTGATGTGGCCATATTCGTGAAAAACTAAACAAAGTATCAGGGCAATGGCGAACTCGATGGAGAATAACCAACTATAAGCTGCCAAACTGCCTGCGGCGAATAGTACTTTAATCACTTTGGCACTTTTTAGTAACTTTAAGCCAAGACCTGCTAAGCCAACAACGCTAAATTTAATTGATTGTTTTTCGCCTTGCACAACTTGGCGTTGTTCTATGTCTTTTTCATTAAGTGAATTATCAAGCACAAGTTCTTTATTAATCAATAATTTGAACTGTAGTGCAAAAGGTTGCCATTGTAATGCTCCGCTGAGTTCAATGTGTATTTCACCTTGTTCACTTTGTAAGGAAAATTGGTGTAAAAAAGATTCATTGTCAGCGCTGGCGTTAATTTGTGAAACGCATTGGTTGTCCCAAAAAAGCTCTTGCCACCCGGCCATTGAACCTTCTAATCGCAATGTTTTGCCTAAACATTCTATTTCTAATAATCGCACTTCTAACCCACTAATGATAAACACGTAATGAAACCTTGCCCGATTATCACTATATTTAGCTTTGCAGCAAGGTTTATTGAAAAATTAGTGACAAGAGTAGCGCCAATTTATTGATTGTCATACCATGTACTTACATTCTATTTATTGAACTTACTTTATGCGTTTTTGTTTACTTATTTTTCTTTTTACCGCGATATCATTTGAAAGCTTTTCGCAAACGCATGGTGGTTTTTTTACCCTAGATAACAAACCTAATTTCGAGAAGGTGTCAGGCTTTAAAGCTAGCGCATTGTGTGATGTTGCCGATGAAACTCAGCGCTATTTAATGCAGTCAGCAGCGGATAAGTTTGCGGTGCATGCAGGTAAAGTGTTTGATGAAAAAGTTACACTGAAAAGAGTAGAGCAGACGTTGGCTTTTATTTGCAGAACTTATAGAGAAGATGTGCGCGCTAAACGTAATAGTCGCTTACATGATGATGAGTTCTTACGTGATAATTTTGAATTTTATCGTTGGACGCCAGATATTAAAACTGCGCGTGCTATTGCAGAAAAAAGTACCAATGATATTAAATCAAGAATGTTAAATAACATTCCAACGGATAAAATTTTCTTAACTAAGTATTACACTAAACTACTAACTGCTAGTGCCATAAAAACATCAGATTATAACCAAGCGCTTTATGCTGTGCCTTTCGATGAAAGTGGTTTGACGTTAGTTGAGGCTGATAATGATTTATCTTTAACTCGTCACCAGTATACTCGACAGCAAGTTATTGCTGGCGTATTAGAACAGAAGAAATTGGCGAAGCCATTGATATGGTTAACAGAAGAAGCACTTCATGATGTATTGTTACAAGGTACTGGTGTAGTTGATGTTAACGGTGTTCGACGATACTTCAATGTACATCGCAACAATGGTATTGCCTATGACTATGCAATAGGAAAGCGTGAGCAAGCGCGATATTGGTATTTTTCTGAGGTGCCAAGCATTATGGGTTATGGTGAAACACTTGATAGCAAAATAGCAATTCAGCCGCAAGTTTCATTTGCAGGTAACGTAGCGGAATTGGGTCTAGGTAAACTGTTTATGGTGAGCTATGAAACGGCTGGCGAGAACACTTCTCGGTTAGGTATTTTAGCGGATCAAGGTGGCGCTTTTGACAACAATTTATTCCAGCTCGATTTATTAGTTGATAGTTATTATGGCTGGAAAGACTATCATCAAGCGAATAAACAGCTACCTGATTATGCAGCTGCTTGGTTAATGCTAGTGAAATAGTAAATAACTTTCAATATTAGCAGTCAGTGTTGGTTGATTAATGCTCACAATATTATTAATTTGACTTATATCAATCGACTATTATAAATAATGTAAATGATATCGATTCTTGTTTTAACTCGTGGTCTAATGCACACAAATAAAATATTTGTTTCTTTTATAGGCTTAGTCATGCGAATTTCTTCTCTTTTTCAACCAGCTTTGATTGCTTTATCAGTTGTTAGCGCTATTTCGAATTCTGCTGTTGCAGATGATGATATGGAGCACCTTACTATTTTTGGTAATGCACAATCTGTAAATGATGTTCCTGGTAGTGCTCATTTGATCTCTCAAGAAGAATTAGAGAAGTTCGACTTTACTGACATTATGCGTACATTAACATCTGTTCCAGGTGTGTATGTATTAGAAGAAGATGGTTACGGACTTCGCCCAAATATCGGTATGCGTGGCACTGGTCAAAATCGTAGTGAGAAAGTCACTATTATGGAAGATGGTGTTTTAGCGGCTCCCGCACCTTATGCTGCTCCATCTGCTTATTACTTCCCAACTTCTGGTCGTATGCAACAAATCGAAGTATTAAAAGGCACTTCAAGCGCAATGTATGGCCCTCGTACTACGGGTGGTGTGGTAAACATGTTATCACGCGAAATTCCAGAAGAGGCGTTAGCAGGGCAAATTAATTTAAGCGCAGGTGAAGACGGATTTGGTAAAGCACACGCATATGTGGGTGGAGCTGGTAAAAATGTTTCGTCAGTATTTGAAGTATTTCGTTACCAAGCTGATGGCTTTAAAGATGTTAATCATACAAATGCTGATACTGGCTTTGTAAAAAATGACATCATGGCGAAAGTTAAAATCAATAGCGACGCTGATGCTAAGTATTATCAAGAACTTGAGTTTAAATTAAAGTATTCAGATGAAGATTCAGACGAAACCTATATGGGTTTAACGAAAGCAGATTTTGATGCTAATCCTTATTCTCGCTATTCAGCGTCACAACTTGATAATATGGATACTAGCCATAAGCAATTTCAAGTTAATCACCATATTCAATTATCAGACCGTTTTACCTTAGGAACTACTGCGTATTACAACGAGTTTAGCCGTAATTGGTATAAAACCAGCAAAGTTAATGGTTTAAGTTTAAGCAAAGGTGGTATTGAAGACGCTGCTGCATTTGACAACGGTACATTTGTTGGTGATGAAATTAACGTTGATGTTAAAGCAAATAGTCGTGATTATGAGTCAAAAGGTATTCAAACGGTATTAGATGCCGATTTTGGTGATCATCAAGTGAAGTTTGGTGCTCGTTATCATGAAGATGAAATGGATCGTTTCCAGTGGGTTGATACTTATGCTTTAGATAACACATCATACGAAATGACACTAACAGAAGCTGGCATTCACGGTGAAGACTCAAACCGCATCGATTCTGCTGAAGCGTTAGCGTTGTTTGTGCATGACGAATATACCATTGGTGACTTTATTATTAATGCTGGTTTACGTTATGAAGATATGACTATTTCACGTAAAGAGTGGAAAGGTATTATCGACCGTAATGAACCAACGACGAAAGATATTAGTAACGATGTTGACGTGTTATTACCGTCACTTGCGGTAACTTACCGTGTAAATAATGACTTAGTTATTATTGGTGGTGTGCAAAAAGGTTTCGCACCGCCAGCACCAGGTAATGATAAAGCTGAGAATGAAGAAAGTATTAATTACGAGTTAGGCTTACGTTTTAATCAAGATACATTGAGTGCAGAAGCATTATTTTTCTATTCTGATTACGACAATATGCACGGTAACTGTACCGCTAGCCAAGGTTGTGATGATGAAAATGTTGGCGACCAATATAACGCTGGCGAAGTGAAGGTTTCAGGTATAGAAGCTAAAGCTGGTTATGAGTTTACTGCTGACACAGTATCAATTCCGGTTAATTTAACCTATACATTTACTGAAACTGAATTTCAAAATTCATTTGAATCAGGTTTAGATACATGGGGTGATGTGATAGCTGGCGATGAATTGCCATATGTGCCTGAAAATCAATTACAATTGAGTGTTGGTGTTGTCGGTGAAAAATGGCGTGGTGATGTACTAGTGCGTTATATGGATGAAATGCGCACTTCTGCAGGCCAAGGTAGCTTAAATGCTGATGAAGCTATTGCAAGCCGCACAGTAGTTGATATGGCTGCACATTACAGCATTGCTGATAATCAAGAAATTACGTTCAACGTAGATAACTTACTTGATAAAGAGTACATGGCAACGCGAACTCATGGTTCTATTATGGTAGGTAAGCCACGTAGTGTTACTGTAGGTTATAAATATAGCTTCTAAAGTTAATAATGAATTTGATAAAGCGAGCTACTAAGCTCGCTTTTTTTATGTGCAAAATAAGCCTAACAATGACTATACTGTTGTTAGCAGTTTGTTAACTTATGAAAATCATAACAATAAATAGGAATTTGTGATGGAAATGAATGTCAGCACCATAGAAAGGTATGCCACTATGCTAGGAGATTTAGCAGTACAGTTTGGTACTAAGTTATTAGTCGCCATAATTGTTCTTCTAGTTGGACTTTGGGTGGTTAAGCGAATATTAAAATTATTTGACTTAGCAATGCAAAGAAAGAAAGTAGAAATTACCTTACATCAATTTTTACTAAGTATCGTCGGCATATTATTGAAGTCGATTCTTATTATTATATTTGCCTCTATGGTTGGGGTTGAAACCACTTCATTAATAGCTGTGCTGGGTGCTGCAGGTCTTGCCGTTGGTTTAGCACTACAGGGAAGTTTGTCGAATTTCGCCGGTGGTATTTTAATTTTATTCTTTAAACCGTTTAAAGCTGGCGATGTTATTGACGCACAAGGTTATGTTGGTGTGGTACAAGAGATTCAAATATTCAACACCATTTTATTAACGCTAGATAATCAACGGGTGATTATTCCAAATGGCTTATTGTCAAATGGTTGTGTTAAAAACATTTTTGTTGAACCAACTCGTCGTGTCGATTTAACATTTGGCATTAGCTATGGCGATGATATTAAAAAGGCAAAAGAAGTTTTACAAAGTGTGCTTGATGCCGATGAGCGGATATTAAAGTCGCCAGCAGCTGATATTTTTGTATCTGCCCATGCCGATAGTTCAGTGAATTTACTGGTGCGTCCATGGACGGATTCAGAAAATTATTGGCCAGTATACTTCGGTGTTATTGAGGAAGTGAAACTTGCCTTTGATAGAGAAAATATTACTATCCCGTTCCCGCAACGCGATGTACATATGATACAGCCTAAATAATTAAGCAGTTAAACCTATGACGGAAGAAATTAAAAACATGCTTGCGCAAACCCCGACGCCGCCTTATTACGCTGTGATATTTAGTTCGATAATGAATAAGGAGTTGGAGGGCTATCATGAAATGGCGAATGCTATGGTGGAGTTGGCAGAGCAGCAAGCTGGTTTTTTAGGTATGGAATCAGCTAGAGAAGAGGTTGGTATCACCGTTTCATACTGGCGTAGCTTAAGTGATATTCATAGTTGGCAGCAAAATAGTAAGCATCTTGCTGCCCAGAAGTTAGGTCGCTCGGTATGGTATAAAGACTTTACTGTCCGTATTAGTAAAGTGGAAAAATGCTATGGCTTTTCAAGCTGACTTTTGGCATTGAGTAATTGAGCCAGCTCTTGTTCATAAAGCTGGCTTTTTTGTTTATTAAAACCAACATGTGCATTTACAAGCTTGCCCGTTCGATCATAAATAAAACTACTAGGCATACCTTTGAGCTTATATTTTCGCGCGATAAGGCCTTTGCTGTCATATATAATTGGAAAGTCCGCAGGACTATCTAGCAAAAACTTATCAGCCAGCTTTCGATCATGATCTAAATTTACACTCAAAATAGTTAGGCCTTGCTCTTGGTATTTTTGCTGCAGTTTGTTCATCCAAGGGAATGACTTTCGACAAGGCCCACACCAAGAAGACCAAAAGTCTAAATAAATAACTTTACCTTTATGCTGATTAATATGATGCTCTAATCGCTCTAGTGTTGTTTCACTAGCATATGTGAACATTGGCAATGTGAAAATAGCATTGCATAGTAAGAACAAAGATACTTTAGTAAAAGATGTGATAGCCATAACATCGCATATATTATTATTTAGTGAGTTATTTAAACATGCAATGTGCTTTTGGCAAAGCTTAGTCTTTGTTTAGACAATGATAAAGTAATAGATGAAGACATTTGTTACAGACAGTATCGCTATGTTTTTATATTATAGTGTTGATGTTAACCACATGGCTGAACTATGAATAATCCAACGAATTTAATCAAAAAGATTACCTGTGTAATTAGCGTATTTACAACTACATGTGTGCTGATGTTGGCTATGCCGATAAATGCAATGCAATCACAACAATTAGATAGAGATCAGTGGTTAAAGGCTCGCTTTGGCACGCAACATGAAAAGCTTATTCCTATTGTTGCTGTTGCCGATATGTACTTTAGCTGTCAACAACAAAAAGCGCCTGATGAAAGCCTAACAATAAAAGGCTTGATCACTGAGGTAGATAAAAATACCTTAGCTGAGCAATTAATGGAGTGCCTTGATGGCGCATCGCCTAAATCTGATATTGCATTAAATTATGGTTTGTCGGGATGTTTTCATGAGCAATTGGCTGACTTACCGATAGCGGATAGAGAACAAAAAATGCAACTCGTTGGTAAGGCAATAGCGTCACTTTCTCGTGCCGAGCGACAAAAAAGTTTTACTCAGTGCGTTACCGATCAAGCGATTAACTATTTGCAATAACTGTTATGGTTTGTCGTTGTTTTTCTTATCAATAAATGAACTGGGTAATATTTCAACGCCGACCATGCGACCAACCTTGATCATAATCGGAATAGTAATTGGCGAAAATGGCAAAACTGCAAATACCCCTAAACCTAACCCTTTTAAAATATCAACAAATTGCTGATTGGCAACTCGCATTTCATCACTACTAGCCTGACGCTTAGTGTAACGCTTATAGATGCTTAGCATTTGCTTGGTTTCTATTTTTTCCTGCGCTAATGCAATTTTCACTTTCAGCATATTCCGCTTTAGGCGCACGAAATTGCGCCTTTTGCTAATCAGCAAAACACGAATAGGTGCCTTGTGGAAATAAACCCAAACTCTCATGGAGCTATTCTCCCACAATCGCCCAGCAATGTAAGTACTTGCAAGTGACTAAGTTATCACTTAGTCACTATTTCATTGATGATTTTTAGTGCTTGTTAAGCGAGAATAATTTAACTTGTAGCTAACTTGTTGCTATTTGTTATTAAATATAGAAAAGTTTATATAATCCTATACCTTAGCGTATTAACTCGTTAACATAATTTGTAACAAATGCAAGGAAACTGACACAGAACAGGTTTTTCTATTTGTAACAATATGGCTTATAGTTAAACCAAGTTGAAAAATAACAAAATGGAACAGGCATTATGGGACATGAAACACCGAAAGTATTGGTAGTAGACGACGATATGCGTTTACGAGCATTACTAGAGCGGTATTTAGTAGAGCAAGGTTTTGTTGTGCGCAGTGCAGCAAATTCAGAGCAAATGGATAGATTACTTGAACGCGAGAACTTTCATTTGTTGGTGCTTGATTTAATGCTTCCAGGGGAAGATGGTTTATCTATCTGTAGACGCTTAAGACAAGGCTCAAATGATATTCCAATTGTTATGTTAACAGCAAAAGGTGATGAAGTAGATCGTATCATCGGCTTAGAGTTAGGCGCTGATGATTATATGCCAAAGCCGTTTAATCCTCGTGAGTTATTAGCCCGTATAAAAGCTGTATTGCGCCGACGTGTACAAGAAGCTCCTGGTGCGCCTTCACAAGAAGAGAATGTTATTTCCTTTGGTGACTATCAATTAAACCTTGCTACTCGAGAAATGCTGAAAGGCGATGTTAATATGCCACTAACGAGTGGTGAGTTCGCAGTATTAAAAGCGTTAATAACACATCCAAGAGAGCCTTTATCACGGGATAAGCTGATGAATTTAGCTCGCGGTCGAGATTATTCTGCACTTGAGCGGAGTATTGATGTTCAAGTCTCCAGGTTACGGAGAATGTTAGAAGAAGACCCTGCAAAGCCTCGTTACATTCAAACGGTTTGGGGCTTAGGTTATGTTTTTGTTCCAGAAGGGAAATCTGTTGCCTAATTTTGCCTATGTAATTTAAATGAATCCTATCTAGTAGAAGTCTATGAAAATATTGCCGCGTAGTGCTTTCGGCCAAACGGTGCTATTAATTGGTGTCTTGTTGTTAATTAATCAGGTTGTCTCTTTTATATCGATGTCGATATATATTATTCAACCGAATGCGCAACAAGTTAACCAGTTATTGGCAAAACAAGTTCGTGTTGTTTTTATTGATATTGCTGATGAAGAGCTTAGCCCTGCCATGGGAGATGCTTTTACCCGCGAAACAGGTATCGGGGTCTATCGAGAAGCTGCTGCGATGAAGCTGGGATTACAAGATGCAGTGTATTACGCATTTAGATCCTCTGAAATGTCTAATTTATTAGGTGGTCCAGCAGAGGTTCGTATTTCTCAGGGTGATGAATATCTGTTTTGGATCAGGCCTCCACAAGCCCCCGATTACTGGGTTAAAATTCCAATTAATGGCTTAGAAGAAGAAAATTTCTCACCACTTATTTTAGTGTTGATGATTTTAGGGATTTTAAGTGTTATGGGGGGCTGGCTATTTGTTCGACAACTAAACCGCCCGCTAGGAGCTTTGCAACATGCTGCACATGACGTTGGTCGAGGAGATTTTCCGGAGCCGTTAAGCGAACGTGGCACCACGGAAATTGTCGCTGTGACACGCGCATTTAATCATATGTCAAAAGGCATTAAACAGCTTGAAGACGACCGAAATTTATTAATGGCCGGTATTTCCCATGATTTACGCACGCCGTTAACACGGATTCGTCTAGCGACTGAAATGATATCTCAGCAAGATGAATTTTTGAAAGACGGCATTGAAGGTGATATTGATGATATGAATACCATTATCGATCAGTTCATCGATTATATTCGCCATGATAGTAAAGATAAGGCTGAACTTGCTGACATTAATGTACTTATTGAAGAGGTGGTTCAATCGGAAAGCATACTCGAACGTAAAATTGAATTTAGTGCCGAAACCTTGCCTAAGTTGCCGCTACGTTATGTTGCGATAAAACGAGCACTTTCGAACCTAGTGCAAAATGCCTTACGTTACAGTGACGGTAAAATTATGGTATCAACAAGCCATAACGCCTTAAAGCAAGAAATATGTGTTTGTGTTTGTGATGAGGGCCCTGGCATACCTGATGTTGATATTGAGCGTTTGTTTCAGCCTTTTACGCAAGGTGATAAAGCCAGAGGCACAGAAGGTAGTGGTTTAGGCTTAGCAATTATTAAACGTATTGTTGATACCCATAGTGGCCGGGTTGAGTTATCAAATAAACCAGAAGGTGGCTTAATGGCTAAAATATGTTTACCAATAACGCATAACTAGCCCTATTTGCTTTTCGCGTACGGTGAAAGTAAGGCATAGATAAAAATAACGGGTAATAAGAAAGTAACAAAAAAGCCATCATAAATTATGATGGCTTTTTCAATTTTACCATAGAGTAAATGCTACTCTAAGGTAAATAAGTCGAGTGTACTAAGTGATTAAACTTTAGGACCCGCATCAACTAATGATTTACCGTTATCAGTATCGGTAAATTTATCAAAGTTGTTAACGAAACGGTTAGCTAAATCAACTGCTTTGCCGTGCCACTCAGCTTTTTCTGCATAAGTATCACGCGGATCTAAAATGCCGTTATCAACACCTTCGATGCTAGTAGGAATATCTAAGTTAAATAATGGTAAAACTTGTGTTTCTGCATTATCGATAGAACCATCTAAAATAGCATCAATAATTGCACGCGTATCTTTAATTGAAATACGTTTGCCTGTGCCATTCCAGCCTGTATTTACTAGATAAGCTTCAGCGCCAGCAGCTTGCATACGTTTGCGTAATACTTCTGCATATTGTGTTGGGTGTAAGCTCAAGAATGCAGCACCAAAACAGCTTGAAAATGTTGGTGTTGGTTCTGTAATACCACGCTCAGTACCCGCTAGCTTCGCTGTGAAACCCGATAAGAAGTAGTACTCGGTTTGTGCTGGAGTTAACTTAGCTACTGGCGGTAAAACACCAAATGCATCAGCCGTTAAAAAGATAACTTTTTTAGCATGGCCAGCACGAGAAACTGGTTTTACGATGTTATCAATATGATGAATAGGGTATGAAACACGAGTGTTTTCTGTTTTTGAATTATCATCAAAATCAATTTTACCATTCTCATCAACCGTTACGTTTTCTAATAATGCGTCGCGACGGATGGCGTTGTAGATATCAGGTTCATTTTCTTTACTAAGGTTGATAGTTTTTGCGTAACAACCACCTTCAAAGTTAAACACACCATTGTCATCCCAACCGTGCTCATCATCACCAATTAATTGGCGTTTTGGATCTGTTGACAATGTAGTTTTACCTGTACCAGATAGGCCGAAGAAAACTGCAGTATCGCCATCAGCACCAACGTTGGCACTACAATGCATTGAAGCAATACCCTTTAATGGTAATAGGTAATTCATCATAGAGAACATACCTTTCTTCATTTCGCCGCCGTACCAAGTACCGCCAATCAGCTGCATTTTTTCTGTTAAGTTAAAGGCAACAAAGTTTTCAGAGTTTAAACCTTGTTCTTTCCAGTTAGGGTTTACTGTTTTTGCACCATTCATTACCACGAAATCAGGTTCGTAATTTGCTAATTCGGCATCTGTTGGACGAATGAACATGTTCTTAACAAAGTGTGCTTGCCATGCGACTTCAGTAATAAAGCGAACCTTTAAGCGAGTGTCGTTATCGGCACCACAAAATGTATCAACAACAAATAGACGTTGACCAGATAATTGCTCAGTGACTAAACCTTTTAAGCTGTCCCAAGTTTCTTGAGTCATAGATTTATTGTCGTTTTTACCTTGATCTGACCACCAGACAGTATCGCGCGTAGTATCGTCACGTACTATGTACTTGTCTTTAGGAGAGCGACCAGTAAAAATACCAGTGTCAACAGAAACAGCCCCTAGTTCAGTAACTGTACCTTTATCATAACCTGTGAGATCAGATTTTGTTTCCTCAGCAAAAAGTAACTCATATGACGGATTGTAAACAACCTCAGCAACATTGGTGATGCCGTATGAAGATAAATCGATTGAGTTTTCTAAAGCTGCCATAGCGAATTCGCTCCTAAAGTATGACGATTTTTAAATAATTAGTTTCGGTATTCCGATTGAGGGCGCAATTTTAGGCGATCGTAGCGCAAAACGAAAGTTTTTTTTCTTTCGTTGTGAAAGTTTTCAAGGTAACTTTCATTTTTTTGAAATGAAAGCATGCTAGTAAGATGAGCAATGTACGTAAAAGAAGAAAATTCATCACCGTATAATTGTAATTATTTGTTTATTTTACAGTGTGTTAGTGGTTTTGTTAGGTTGACTAAATGGTCAGGTAATTACAGGTGTTATTGAATTGTTATGAAGGGAAAATAATTCGTAATATTGAAGAAAAAACAGCGAATGAAAACAATTTTTTCATTCGCTGTGTTGTATAACGAAACTTTTTAGTGGTTAATCAAAAATATCCTCTTCAGGCTCTTCATCATTATTGTTGCCGTCTAATATTTCTCGACTGTGATCTTGGCTTATATATTCTGTTGGTGCAGAGCCTAATTCAAAGTACTCGAAGCGACTAGACTTATCGGTTTTAGTGCTTAATTTTCCTGAAATTTTATCAATGCGAACTGACATTAATGCGTCGGGTTGTTCAAATGGCTCAACTGGTAGTTCTGCTAATGCTTCTTTCATAAAGCTGATCCAGGCTGGCTGAGCTGATTTTGCACCAAATTCTTTACCTGTAATCTGGTTTTTACCTAAATTGCTGTTGTAAGTGGTTTTACCTAGATTACGGCTTGGGTTGTCAAAACCTATCCAAGATGTTGTGACTATACGGCGGCTATAGCCTGAAAACCAGGCATCTTTTGCTTGGTTTGTTGTTCCTGTTTTACCGGCAATATCACGTCGTTTCAATGCACGCCCACGAAACCCAGTGCCTTGCCAAAAAGGTTTTATATTCCAATCAGCACCCCAAATTGCCGAATTTAACGCTTCAGTAATTAAGAAAGCATTTTGTGAACTGATCACTCGTTCAGCCTTATTCACTATAATCGGTTCGCCAACATTTTCAGTTGCCACATTTTCATTGAGTTCTTCAATATTACTTTCTGTTAGTAAAGCAATGTCGTTTTCTTGTAGACACTCATCACATGCAAATGCAGGATTGGCTTGATATAAAACTTTACCGAAGGAGTCTTCAATACGCTCAATAAGATAAGGTTCAACTAAAAAACCACCATTAGCAAAAGTGGCAAATCCGGTCGCTACTTCTAACGGTGTTAATGACGCAGAACCAAGCGCCAAAGATTCGTTGCGTGGAAGGTCGTCAGGATCAAAACCAAATGATGCTAAATATGGAATAATCTTATTTAAACCAACATCGCGTAGTAATCGAACTGCGATAACATTTTTCGATTGAGCAAGCGCTAAGCGTAAACGTATTTCACCGTTATAAACCGGTGGTGAATTTTTTGGCCGCCAAACGACACCTGAACTTCTATCCCACTGGTTAATTGGCGTGTCATTTACAATAGAAGCTAAGGTATAACCACTGTCTAAAGCGGCAGAATAAATAAATGGTTTAATATTTGAGCCAACTTGACGTTTGGCTTGTGTTACTCGGTTGAATTGACTTTGCGCAAAACTAAATCCGCCAACAGCGGCTTTAATCGCGCCATTATCAGTGTCAAGTGAAACTAAAGCTGAACTCACATCAGGTAATTGACTCAGCCTATAACTACCCTCGTTATTTGGCGCAACCATAACAACATCACCATAATCGACTACTTCATCCGCTGTTTTTGGTGGTACTGCTTGTTTGTCGTCATTTAAAAACTCTCTTGCCCAAGATAAACCTTGCCAGTTAATTTCAATAACGGTTCCGTCTTTAAGTTGCACCATAATTGCTTGTTCAAATATGTCTGTTACTACGGCAGGCGTTAATGATTGATAACTTTTTATTCCTAATAAAGCTTGTTGAATTTCATCTTCAGTTAAAGGAAATTCTTTAGCAGCTAACGTCTTATCATTAGTTATTTCATCTGTATTAGGGCGCAAAGACGCAATTGGACCGCGATAGCCGTGGCGTTGGTCATACGCGAAAATATTATCAACAACGGCCTTTTGGGCTGCATGTTGTAATTTTGATGGCACAGTAGTGAATACCTTAAAACCGCCAGTATATGCCGCTTCTTTTCCGTAGCGTTCGATCATTTCCTGATGAGCCATTTCAGCAATATATGGTGCATCTAGCTCTATTTCTGCGCCATGTTTTTTAGCAGTAATTGGCGCAGCGTTGGCAATAGCGAGTTGATTTGAATCGATGTAACCGGCGACATACATGCGCTGCAATACAACGCTACGGCGGTTTTTTGCCCGTAACGGGCGGCTAATTGGATTCATGGTTGATGGCGCTTTTGGCAAGCCTGCAAGCACCGCAATTTGTGCCAAAGTAAGCTCTTTTACATCTTTACCATAATAAACTTGTGCAGCAGCACCAAAACCAAAGGAACGATGGCCTAAGGATATTTTATTCATATATAACGCTAGAATTTCATCTTTCGTTAATAGGCTTTCAATATGAAAAGAAATAAATATTTCACGAATTTTACGAACATATGTTTGTTCACGTGTTAGGAAGAAGTTTCGGGCAACCTGCATGGTGATGGTACTAGCACCGCCTTTATTTTGCCCCATTAGCTGGCCCATAACCGCTCGGCCCATCCCAATGGGGTCGACACCAAAGTGCAAATAAAACCTGTCATCTTCGATCGCCAATACCGCATTAATTAGTTGTTCTGGCATTTCTTCTAATGTTAGGGGAATACGTTTTTTTTCACCGAACTGTGAGATTAATTTGCCATCGGCGCTGAATATTTGCATCGGGGTTTGCCACTGTAGATCACGAAGTGATTCAACACTGGGTAAATTAGCGCGCATAGAGAAATAAATGCCAACGAGCGCTAGAACTCCAAGAAATATTAGCAACGAGGCTGCTTTTAACAGGTTTTTTATAGAAAACACAAAAAAATGCTCAATAAAGTTTATAAAAATGATGTAATAGTACTAGTATATCGTGTAAAAGCATGTAATAAATGTATTTATACGAATTTTATGCCTAATATTATTATAATAAAATGTTCTAGTAGGGTTCTATGTTAAGTAGTTTATGGAAAAAGAAAACCTCCTTAATGGTCGGGATCGACATTGGTTCACATTCTATTAAAGCTGTTTTATTAAACCAGAATGACAATGGTTATGTGCTCGAAACTATCGCTATTGAACCTATGCCCAGAGGAGCAATAGTTGACAGGGAAATTCAAGATATTGATGCTGTTGGTAAAGTTGTCGCTAAAATTCGTAAAAAAATATCCTCTTCGATTACCCATGCCGCGTCAGCCGTTTCCGGGCAAACTGTAATCACTAAAATCATTTATATGGATGTGGCGCTAACGGAACATGAGTTAGCAAGCCAGATAGAAATTGAAGCTGATAGCTTAATCCCTTACCCGCTTGATGAAGTAAGTTTAGATTTTGAATCACTCGATATTAATGAGTCTGATCCAAGTAAAATTAATGTTTTATTAAGTGCGGCGCGAACTGAGTCAGTTGAAGCGCGGGTTGCGGCACTAGAAGCTGGTGGTTTTGATACTAAAGTTATCGACGTTGAATCATATGCGGTTAGTCGAGGTTATGACTTAACTTTGGCACAATTACCGGATGATGCTAGCGACAAAGTTGTCGCAACAGTAGATATTGGCGCAACCATGACGTTATTTTCCGTTAGTGAAGCGGGCAATCATATTTATAGCCGAGATCAATTATTCGGCGGAGAGCAATATACTCGTTCGATTGTTTCCTACTACAATAAGTCATTTGAAGAAGCAGAAATTGCAAAGTTAACAGATGATTTACCGCCCAATTATACCTTTGAAGTATTAGCACCGTTTCATACCATTTTAGTACAACAAATACGTCGTGCTATTCAAATGTTTTTAACCACCAGCGGTAAAGAAAAAATAGACTATCTAGTTATCTCTGGCGGTAGTGCTTTAGTTGAAGGAGTTGAACAATTACTGACTGAAGAGTTGGGCATACATACTGTTATTGCTAACCCTTTTGAAGGTATGGAAATTTCTAGTAACATCAATAAAGATGAATTAGCTAAAACAGCACCTCGCTTGATGGTTGCGGCAGGCTTAGCATTAAGGAGTTTTGTTCCATGGCATATATAAATTTATTACCATGGCGAGAAGAAGCTGAGAAAGCTAAACAACGTGCATTTTTTAGCGTTTTAACCGCAGTAGCATTGAGTGCTTTTGCCATCGTATTTTTAGTAAATCAGTTTTATCAAATGCGTATAGACGGCCAAGTTGCTCGCAATCAATTTTTGAAAAACGAAATTCAAATACTGGATTTACGCATTGCAAAAATAAAGTCTTTGAATGAAAAGAAAAAGGAATTAAAAAAGCGTACTAGTGTTGTTGAACAGTTACAGCGCAGCCGTAATGTGGGTACGCAAGTGTTAGATGAAATTGCTAAAATTGTTCCGAATGGTATTTATTTAACGCGTTTAGAAAAACAAGATAATAGCTTAAATATCACCGGAAAAAGTGAGTCCAATAACCATTTAGCAAATATGATTAGAGAAATTGAACGCTCAGATTTATTTGATGATGCGGTACTCGAATCGATCACCTCCAACGACGCAAAAAGTAAGTTACTAAGTGATTTTAAAATGCGGGTTCGCATTAAAGGGCTAATTAATCTCAATAGTGTTAAATCACAAGGAGGCTCATAATGAATTTTGATTTATCAGAGTTTATGGAGCAATTTAGTGGCTTAGAACTAGATAATATTGCGCAATGGCCAAAAGCGGCAAAAATATTACTTTCAGTGTTTATTGTTGTTTTGGTATTAGGGTTAGGTTACGCCTTGATGATTAGCGATCGTATTAGCCATTTAGAGCGTGTTACAGCTGAGGAAGTTACGTTAAAGCAACAGTATCAGGCCAAGTATCATATTGCCGCTAATTTAGAGCTATTTGAGCAGCAAATGATCGAAGCTGAATCAATGTTTGCTAATCAATTGAAAAGTTTACCTGAAAGCCACGAAACACCGGGTTTACTCGACGATATTACCTTTGTTGGTACCACAACGGGGCTTGATTTTGTTAAATTGAATTGGCAACCAGAAATTGAGCAGGAAATTTACATTGAACTGCCAATAGATATAGAAGTATTAGGTACTTATCATGAATTTGGTGAGTTCGTTAGTCGAATTGCTGGTTTACCAAGAATTGTGACGTTACATAATTTTGATATCAACCTTAAAGGTTCAACTCCTGGCGAATTAAAATTAAAGTTACAAGCTAAAACCTACCGTTATCGAGAGGCCACCGCACAATGAAAAAATTAGCGCTACTTCTTGTTGTTTTACTAACGGGATGTTTTGACGATACTAGTGACTTGAAAGTGCATATTGCCACTGTACAAGCGAGTGCTACAAGTAATATTGCTCCTATGCCGGCCGTTACAGTTTTTGACCATTTTGATTATTCAGCACAAACGTTGAGAAGTCCATTTGATGTTCCTAAACCTGAGGCGATTCAAGAAAAAATTCAACAAATGTCAGGATGTTTGAGCCCTGATCCGCGTCGTAGGAAACAACCTTTAGAGAAATTCTCATTGAGCGATCTGGTTATGCGAGGAACGTTAGGTGAACTTGGCGTAACATGGGCGTTAGTAGAAGCGTCAGATAAAACCTTACATCGCATTGCGGTTGGTAGTTATGTCGGGTTATTTAACGGTCGAATTACAGCGGTAAGCCAAGATAATGTCAAAGTATTAGAGTTAATCCCAGATGGCGCTGGGTGCTGGGTGGAACGTGAAACAGTCGTTACCATGACGGAAACAAGTGCAGAGGGGCAAAGGAATTAATGTTGCTATTAAAAAAAATGAAAATTAAAAATCTTATGACATATGGTAAAAAAATGAAGTTAATTGCTGTCACTTTGCTATGTTTTGCATCGAGTTTTTTGTCAGCAAATGAGCTAACAGGAATAACATACAACACTATTCAGAATAACGAAATTGAGCTTGTTTTCGAACTGTCTGAAAATATTGTTATTCAGCCAGAAATTTCAACCTCTGTTACGCCAGCACAAGTGAAAATTACCTTTAATGCTGAGCAATTTAACCCTAACCTTTCCTCAACATTAATAGAGCATGCTGGTGTTAAAAACGTTAATGTGCAAAAGCTTGCGGGTAAAGTCGTCGCGACAGTCAATTTAAACCATTTATCAATTTTTGATGTTAACCAACGTGATAATACATTTGCCTTGACTTTAAATACTGGCGAAGTAAATAAAACAGTAACCCAGCTAATCCCTTTAGGAAGCGGCTTTATTAATCAAATTGATAATATTGATTTCAAACGCGGTGCGCAAAACGAAGCACAATTACTAGTGAAGTTAATAGACAGTAAGGTTGCAGTAGACGTTAGTGATAAGTTAGGCAAGCTCTATATTGAATTTCATAACACAGAAATTTTAGAAGATTATATTTATAAACTCGATGTTACTGATTTTGGCACTTTAGTGACAGGTATTGAGACTTTTAAAGAAGGGCGTAACGCACGCTTAGTTGTTGATATTAATGGTGTTTTTGAATTTAAGCATCAGCAATTAAATGATGTATTTTCACTAACAGTATCGGCAAAGGAAAAAGAAGTCGGTTATCTAGATGCAGAGGAAGATTTTAGCGGTCGAGCAATTTCATTAAATTTCCAGGATATCTCAGTACGTACTGTATTACAGATAATCGCTGATTATAACGGTTTTAACTTAGTTACCAGTGATACAGTTGCTGGCAATATTACTTTGAGACTTGATGGCGTTCCTTGGGACCAAGCACTTGATATTATTTTAAAAGTGAAAGGTTTAGACAAGCGCATGGAAGGCAATATTTTAATGGTTGCGCCAAGTGATGAATTAGCGGCTAGAGAAGCGCGTGATTTACAAGCGCAGCAGCAGGTGGAAGAGTTAGCGCCGCTGTATTCTGAATATGTGCAAGTTAACTATGCGAAAGCAGCGGAATTTGCCGCTTTAATTAAGAATGAAGAAAACAGCATTCTGTCTGACCGAGGCAGCGTTAGTGTTGATGAACGTACTAATACACTATTAATTCGAGATACCGCCAATAGTATTGAAGACATTAAGCGTATGGTGTCTGTTCTTGATATCCCAGTACGCCAGGTGATTATTGAATCACGTATGGTTACAGTGAAAGATAATATTAAAGAAGATTTAGGAATTCGTTGGGGTGTGACCGATACAGGTAGTGATTCTGCAATTTCTGGCTCTTTGGGAGGCACAGGTAGTGCTAATGCTGGTACAGCGCCGTCCCTTAAGGATCGCCTAAATGTAAATTTACCTGTGACAAATCCTGCCGGTAGTATTGCTTTTCAAGTAGCGCGTCTTGCTGACGGTACTATTCTTGATCTTGAATTAAGTGCGATGGAAAAAGAAAACAAAGGTGAAATTATTGCGAGCCCGCGCATTACCACTGCAAATCAAAAAGAAGCCTATATAGAGCAGGGTGTTGAAATACCGTATCAAGAAGCGGCATCAAGTGGCGCGACATCAGTACAATTTAAAAAAGCGGTACTGAGTTTAACAGTAACGCCACACATCACCCCCGATGATCGTATTATTTTAGACTTAGTAGTAACGCAAGATACGGTTTCTGATGTGACTAATGGTACGGCACCAGCAATTGATACGCAGCGAATCGGTACACAAGTATTAGTTAATAATGGTGAAACTATCGTCTTAGGTGGTATTTATCAGCAGCAAATAATTAGCTCAGTATCTAAGGTGCCAGTATTAGGAGATATACCTTATTTTGGCTGGATGTTTAGAAATAGTAGTAACTTTAATGAGAAAAAAGAGCTACTAATTTTTGTGACACCGCGCATAGTTACCGAAAGATTTTAAGTTAATTTGCATGTAAGGTGGTGTTTTCATCTTACATGCTTGCAATTTGTACCCAACAATTGCGATAATTGCGCCCTTAAAATTTTCGAGGGAGGTTCCCTCTTACCTGTTCACGTAATAAATAAAACGAGTATTAATTAATCTAATGGCAGAAAAACGTAATATTTTCCTTGTAGGCCCTATGGGCGCAGGCAAAAGCACCATTGGTAGAGAATTAGCAGATAAACTACATCTAGAGTTTTTTGATTCGGACCAAGAAATTGAGCGTCGTACTGGTGCCGATATCGCGTGGGTTTTTGATCTTGAAGGCGAAGAAGGTTTTCGTAAAAGAGAAGAGTCGGTTATTGAAGACTTAAGCGAAAAGCAGGGTATTGTTTTAGCGACAGGTGGCGGATCTGTGATCAGTAGCCAAGTTCGTAATCGCTTATCAGCCCGTGGCATTGTGGTTTACCTAGAAACAACTATTGATAAACAAGTTGCCCGTACGCAAAGAGATAGACGCAGACCTCTTCTACAAACCGATGAAGAACCAAGAAAAGTACTTGAAAACTTAGCTGTTGAACGTAATCCGTTATATGAAGAAATTGCCGATGTTATCGTGCAAACGGATGATCAAAGCGCGAAAGTTGTTGCAAGTAAAATAGTAGAGCGTTTAGATTTTTAAACGAAGCTACTATGACCACACTTCAGGTTGAACTCGGCACACGTAGTTATCCAATCTATATAGACAGCGGGATATTATCAAATAGCGACCTGCTGTCTAGTCATATCCGCAGTAAACGTGTTTGTATTGTTTCTAATGATATCGTTGCGCCTCTTTATGCTCCGACATTAAAAGAAGCCTTAAAGCATTTTGATATTGACGAAGTCATTTTACCTGATGGTGAAGCGGAAAAAAGCTTAGCGAATTTTGACGTTATTATGTCGCATTTACTTGCGGGCAATCATGGTCGCGATACAACGTTAATTGCGCTTGGTGGTGGTGTTATTGGTGACATCACAGGTTTTGCCGCAGCATGTTACCAGCGTGGCATTGACTTTATTCAAGTACCCACAACGGTGTTATCACAAGTAGATTCTTCAGTTGGCGGAAAAACAGCAGTTAATCATCCACTAGGTAAAAATATGATTGGCGCTTTTTACCAACCTAAAGCGGTATTCATTGACTTAGCATCTCTAAAAAGTCTGCCAGCACGTGAATTTAATGCTGGTATTTCGGAAGTGATCAAGTATGGCATATTAGGTGATGGTGAGTTTTTTACTTGGTTAGAACAACATACTAACGATATTAAAAAAGGCGATACAGGCACACTAGCTTATATGATTGAGCGCTGTTGCCAATGTAAGGCTGATATTGTTGCTACAGATGAAACAGAATCAGGTGTTCGTGCATTATTAAACCTGGGTCACACTTTTGGTCACGCCATTGAAGCTGATCAAGGGTATGGAAAATGGTTGCATGGTGAAGCCGTTGCTACTGGCATGGTACTTGCTGCAAAACTTGCAGTCGCAATGAGTTTGCTTGAAGTGTCAGATCTTCGTCGCATTGAAGCACTGCTTTTAGCGTTTGACTTACCGTTAGTCGCGCCAGAAAATATGGGCTTTGAAGAGTTTATTTGTCATATGCGTCGTGATAAAAAGAATTTAGCAGGTAAACTACGTTTTATTCTTCCGACCGCTATTGGCCAATCTGAAATAAACGATGACGTCAGTGAGGAGTTACTTCAGCAAATTCTGTAATATTCAGAATAGGTGAAGCATGTCTGCGTTAATCAAAAATATTGGCTTATCCGACGATAAAACCAGTGTCACTAAAATTAGTGCAAATGCGCGTATCGATTATATTCTAAGATTTTCAAAGCAAGCAATAATTGTTGTTGATGAAAGCACAGAGCAAAATGGCCAAATCACTAATCAATTTATTGCAACAATCCCCGAACAGCATAATGCTGCGTATATTTCTTTATCTGCGCAATTTAATGACATCCAAATTCGTTGTCGTATCATTGAACAGCTTTCAGCCGGTGAATTATTTGATCCGGAAATTTCTCTTGCGGTTAGTGTTATTAATTTGGCGCGTAAATCTCAGCAAGCGATTGCAGTAGTTCTTGATAACAGCCAGCATTTATCTTTACAAATATTACATGAAGTCGTGCAATTGGCAGCAATTGCTAAAAAAGCGAACTTGGTTATCAATATTGTTATGTTTGGTTCACCGCAAACAGGTATCAAGGTACAAGAAAACAAAAGTTTGTTTCAAAACAAGTTAACCTTATTGTCGGCGCAATCAGGCCAGCTGTTGCCAATTAATTCTGCTATTTTCAATGCGCCTAAGCCTAAATGGTATGCACTTAAAATTAATAAGTGGTTAGCATCATTTGTTATTGCTTTGGTTTTAGTAGCTGCCAGCATTATTATTTTATTACAGCAAAATAGTTTTAATTTCGCTCAGCCGTTAAATGCTGAAAGTAAAGGCAGTAGCATTGTTGAACTAAACACCGTGTTAACAAAACCACAACCAACCGTATTAATTAGCGAACCGAAACCGACAGCGCAAACTGCAAAAGCAAATGACATATTTTTATCACTAACTGAACCTGAAAAGTTTAAGGAGCAAGTTATTGAAGAAGAAATCATGCCGGCAACAGCTAATGATATTATGCTAGCGATGACATCTATTTCGGTAGAGGAAGATGATGGTGAGGTAAATGGTATAGAAGCACTAGATGCCAATGTTGATAAACCATTGGCAGCTAAAGTTGCAACTCAACAAGCGACTGAAGTCAATAACAACTACTACCTTAATAATATTGATGGATATGTGATTCAAATTGCTGCGTTTCGCGAGTTAAACTTACCCGCCGAATTTTTAGCAAGCTTAGATGGTGTTGATTTTCATATATATCAAAGGCTATTAAATAACGCGCCTGTTTACGTTATTACCAGTCCTGTTTTTAGTGATAAATTATTAGCCCAGCAAGAATTATCAGCTATGCCTGCAACAATTCAAGCACGCCAGCCTTGGATTAAGTCTACTAAGGTAATTAATAATGAAATCAATGCATTTCTAAGCTCCCAATAGAAGGTAATTCAGGATACAATCCTCGCTTACTTTTCAGCTGTAAATTATCTGCTATTGAACTTTGGGTTATCATGAAGAAAAAACATCGAGCTTTTTTAAAATGGGCAGGCGGTAAATACGCTCTAAGCGATGTCATTAATACCATGTTACCGAAGGGAAATCGTCTTGTTGAACCTTTTGTCGGGGCTGGTTCAGTTTTTCTCAATAGTGATTATGACGAATACTTGCTTAGCGATATCAACCAAGATTTAATTAATCTGTATCGTATTTTGCAGCGCAGCCCTGATAAATTTATTGAAGATGCTCGTCGATTATTCTCACCGGAAAATAATCAGGCAGAAAGCTATTACCAATTACGGAAAGAATTCAACGCTAGTAGCGACCCCTATTTTCGCTCTCTTGTTTTTCTTTATATGAATCGTCATGGTTACAATGGCTTATGTCGTTATAATAAATCAGGTGGCTATAACGTACCGTTTGGTAAGTATAAACGTCCATATTTCCCTGAGGCGGAATTAAACTTTTTTGCTGAAAAAGCCACTAAAGCCATTTTTATTTGCGATGGTTACCGACAAACCTTTGCACATGCTAAATCGGGAGATGTTATTTATTGCGATCCTCCATATGTGCCTTTAAGTAAAACAGCTAGTTTTACCAGTTATGCAGGTAATGGTTTTGGTTTAGATGAACAAGCCGACCTTGCCAATGCAGCTGAAGAAGTGACTAAAAAGCGTAATATAGCTGTACTGATCAGTAATCACGATACTATTTGGACACGCAAAATATATGAGCATGCTAAAAAGCAACACTCAATTCAAGTGTCGAGAACAATCAGTCAAAAAGCAAATAAGCGTAATAAAGTTTCTGAACTTCTGGCACTTTACTAATATTCTTGACTGCGCTTAACTAGGCATTACCAGTGAAACAATGGCGATTAAAGCTGCAATAAATAACACAACAGCGATAAGACCGGCGATAATAAAATAGCTAAATTTACCGTGAGTAAAATCTCTTTCTCTATTCTTATCACTTTGTACACCAAAAAATGCAGCTCCGACACTTTTAAATGTTTCTTTAAAGTTTTGTGAACTCATATCTATCCTTAGTAAAAACACAATTTTTATAGTTACATATAAAATATGATGTGTATGCAGTATGTTCTAATGGCTGATATGAATCAAGGTAAGCTGATTCTTCAATTAAAATAATAGATTGGCTCAATATCATTTAATCGTTATAGTCGCTCTGGTAAAATTATCAATCTTATCGTGATATTATAAATTCATGGACACTTTAGTTACTTGACCAAAATGATAGGTTGCATTGGGGAAAGTAGTTATAGCTGTTTAGTCATTATTGATTAGATGTAAATAACGGAACGTATGTCAAAATTCTCTAAAGGTGATACCAACTTCACAGAGCAAGTGAAGACGCTATTAAACAAAATATATGGTCGTAGTCCATCAAAAGACTCAGTATTGGAACGCGCCATCGCCTATTATGACTTACGTGATTTTACCCAATTAAAGTTGGATGATTTAGCGCGTAATATTGCGGAACAAAAAAGTAAAGCCGATCCCAAGTCGTTAGCACGGGCAGAGAAACTAGAACGCGATCAAAAAGAATATCATCGTGAGCTTGCTTTTGAACGCCATGATCGCTTTCAGCACTTACACACTATATGCCGTGAAATTATCGAACTATCTGAAGCTGAAGGCTTTAGTGAAACTCACCGAAAATCTGCACAAGTTCTGGGTACCATTCAGCTGCTATCGCCTACGGAAGGTAAAAAGGTTGCCGTTGCCAATGAAGTTAATAAGCCTTTATACAAAGGAATTTTAACATTACGTTTGCTGGATCAATTGTGTTTGAAAAAGTTATTACCTAATAGTTATATAGACCAAGTCATACAGCAACATGAGACGGCAAGTTTTACTGAAATTGTTAATGAAAATAAAGCTTTGTATCAACACTTTATTGATACGGTTAAAGTACCGGTATTAATGGCGGCGATATTACAAGATATTGGTAATTATCACCCTGATGCACAAAAAATTATTCGTGGGGATGACAATCAAAGTGATAATTTTAGAACCCTGAAAGTAGAAGAGCGTAAAGCCTTATTACAAATAAATTATCGTGAAACAGTGAAGTACCTGGTTGATGGTATTGGCGCTGGTATGTATTTGGGCAACTCGAAAGCCGAGCGCGATAAATTTAATAAAACAGAAGCTAGTAAGCTGTTATTTATTAAACAGCTGCTAAAAAGTAGTGTCCAGCCTAAACAAGGTTTAGGTAATTTATTAAAAGTACCACAAATATATACCTCCATCGTTTTATCAACCAAAGACAGTTATAACTACAAATTATTGCCAAAAGTTTATCAAGCACTATATCAAAATGCTGAGCGTGGCATTTGCCGCAAAGATATTGTTGATTTACTGTATGAAATTACCGGTGTTTTCCCACAAGGTTATGGCATTACTTATATACCAGGTGAAGCTGATGATAATGATCGTTACGAGTATGGTGTGGTTACTCAGTTGTACCCAGAGCATCCAGAAGAGCCAATTTGTCGCTCAGCGACACGTAATTTAACTTTTATTGGCCATGGTCATGATATTACTGTTAAGAAAGGCGGCAATCTATATTACGTAGAAACAGCAAAGAAATTCTCCAGTATTAGCAAAGAACGTCTGAATGAAATTTTAGAACTATTGTCGTCAAATTATCAAGAACGTCAGAGTTTAGACTTATTACCTAGGTGTTGGCAGCCAACTGAATATTTTTCAACGAAAAACCATCAAAAATTGTGGAATCGCCCAAGGTAGCTGGGCGTATTTCACACATTTAAAACATTTGCTTGTAATCACCTAATAACAATAATGCTTTATCAACCTTGCTAACAATTGTTCGGTTTTAATTATTTCGCTGTGAGCTAAGTACTCATTAGGCTGATGTGCTTGCTTGATGGAACCAGGTCCCATTACGATTGTTTGGCAGCCAAGTTGTTGAATAAATGGTGCCTCAGTGGCGTAATTTACCGCACAACATTTATGACCTGAAAATTTCTCTGATGTTAATACCAATTCACTTTCACTAGCTTGTTCAAAACTGGGCGAACTTGGATCAAGTTCTGTAATGGTTAAGCGGCCAGGATATTTTTTAGCAATAGGCGCTAGTATCTCAGCTAACCATGCAACTAAATCGCTATCTTTCATTCCCGGTAATGAACGTATATCTATATCTAACTCACAATGGCCGCAAATTCTATTAGCATTATCGCCGCCGTGAATAGCACCTAAATTTAATGTCGGTGCCTGTACGTCAAATGCCGTGTTTTGGTAATTATTTTCTAGTTGCTCTTTCAGTTTAAATAATTGGCTAATAACTTGGTGTATTATTTCTATTGCATTTACCCCATTACTCGGTTGGCTAGAATGGCCAGCTTGCCCTTTAATGGTAATTTTATGCGACATATGGCCCTTGTGCATTACTACGGGTACTAAGTTGGTCGGCTCTCCAATTATGGCAACATCAGGTTTAATTTCACTGTTATTGGCGAAGAAACGTGCGCCAGCCATGGTAGTTTCTTCATCTGCGGTGGCTAAAACATATAGCGGTTTAGTTAGTTTTGCAGGATCTATTTTTAAACAGGCTTGTAAAATAAAGGCGAAAAAACCCTTCATATCACAACTACCTAAGCCAAATAGTTTGTTATCACGGTCAGTTATTTTTAACGGATCTGATAACCACCTGTCTTCATCAAAAGGCACTGTATCACTATGTCCTGCTAACAATAAGCCACCTTGCCCAGAGCCTAGTTTGGCCAATAAGTTATATTTGCCAACAGCATTTGGCACCATCTGAACATTAATACTAAAACCTAACGTTTCGAACCATGCCGCGAGCAAATCAATAACTTGCTGATTACTCTGGTCCCAACTAGCTTGCGATGAGCTAATGCTTGGTAAGGCGATTAGCTGGCTAATGGCTTGGCTAAAGTTAGGTAAGCTTTTTTTATTTTTCTGCATGGGATGAATCACCTAAAAATATTTAACTGGGTAGTTATGCTAATTAGTTGCATAGTTAGTTGTATAGTGATACTTTAGCTGCACAATGTAAATAGCCTAATTAAAGCACACTATGAAAAAGTTTGTAATGTATTCAACTAGCCGACGACGATAGTATTCATATTAGATCTTGTAAGTGTTGATTTTAAAAATAAGCAGTGAAATTTCTGTTTCGTTAGTGAAATCAAATAGTGATAGTTGAATAGAATTGCAAATTTGACGTATGAATAACAACGTTGACGGTAAATTCTAAAATTAGCCTTAAGTTAATGTAAAGTGGAAAATTAATGAATGTCGTAGTAATAGGTGCAAGCGGTTATGTTGGAGCTGAGTTAATCGGCTTATTAACACAACACGATAAAATTTCGATACAGTATTTGTTGGTATCAGAACACAGTGATTCTAGTGGTAAAACTTTTGCGGAATTACATGCTCGCTGGCAGGGGATATGTGCATTACCCCTGCATTCTTTTTCTCCGCAATGGTTTGAACAACATATTGCTATTGAAAGCCACAATATTGATGCCGTTTTTTTTGCTACTCCCCATGACTTCAGTGCGCAATGGGCACAGGCTTTTATTGAAGCTAAAGTAAAAGTATACGATTTATCAGGTGGCTTTCGTTTAAAAGACCCAAGCCAATATCCTATTCACTATGGTTTTGAGCATCATTCAATTGCCGCATTACAACAAGCGCAATATGGCTTAGCTGAATGGCAAGCAGATGAAATCGTTAATAGTCATCTAATTGCTGTACCTGGTTGTTACCCAACCGCAAGTCTTTTAGCACTAAAACCAATAACCGATAAACAATTACATATCGAAAATTCACTAATTGTTATTAATGGTATTAGTGGTGTTAGCGGTGCAGGTAGAAAGGCGTCTTTAGCCACCAGCTTTTATGAAGTTAGTTTAACACCCTACAATATTTTACAGCACAGACATCAGCCGGAAATTAGCCAAGAAGCACAGGCGGAGGTGATCTTTAACCCGCATTTAGCACCTTACAAAAGGGGCTTGTTAGCAACGGTTACGTTACAGCTGAAAACTGGGGTTAATACAGCACAAATTAATGCTGCCTTCTATGAAGCTTATCAAGATCAACCGCTGGTTAGATTAGTGTCAAGTTGGCCAAAAATTGACAATGTTGCTCATACACCGTTTGCCGATATTCATTGGCAAGTAGATGAAGAAAAACAGGTTCTTGTTGTGAGTTGTGCAATTGACAACTTGTTAAAAGGTGCTGCTTCACAAGCAATTCAGTGTGCCAATATTAGTTTAGGGCTGCCAAGTGAATATAGCTTGCTACCCAACGGAGCAAGCCATGAATAAACCTATAGTGATAAAAATAGGCGGTGCAATTCTTGATGGTTATAGCCAAGGTAAGGTTGCCGCGTTAAACGCGCTACTGACTGTCATTGCAAGTTTGAACAATCAACCGGTTGTTTTAGTTCATGGCGGCGGTTGTATTGTTGATGAAATGTTAGCGCAAGCAGGTTTTGTTACTGAGAAAAAACACGGCTTACGTGTTACGCCAAAAGCACAAATGCCAATGATCAGCGGCGCACTGGCGGGTAATGTCAATAAAGCGATTGTGGCAAGCGCGGCAAGCTTAAAATTACCAGCTGTAGGCTTGTCATTAGTTGATGGCGAAATGGTGCAATGTCAGCTTAGCCCAATGCAACTAGGTCAAGTTGGGGTGCCGTACCCTTATAACAGTGCTTTATTAGACACTCTACTTAAAGCCAAATTTCTGCCGATTATTTCATCTATCGGCGCATTAGAAAATGGTGAATTAGTTAATGTCAATGCGGATGACGCAGCCGTTGCAATATGCCAGTTACTCAATGCTGAGTTAGTACTATTAACAGATGTTAATGGTGTTAAAGATGGTGCTGGCAAATACCTTAGTTCACTTGACCAACAATTGGCGCAAGAGTTGATCAGCAGTGGCGTTATTGCTGGCGGTATGACAGCCAAAGTTAACGCAGCACTGCAGGCAGCGAATAAATTACGACGAAGTATCGCGGTTGCCAGTTGGCAATCGCCTGAGCAAATTGTTGATTTGCTCAACGGAGCCAATATTGGTACCCGCATACAGCCAAGCTTTACTTAGTTTTGCCGTGATATTTCGTTTTTTAATAAATTTTTCGCACAGGAACAACCATGACCACTTTGATGAACTTACAACACTATTTAGCTGATGATCAGCTTTCAAAGGTACAGATATTAGATTTAATTACCCTCGCTAGAGATATCAAGCAACAACCTGAAAACTATAGTCAAGCATTAGCAGGTAAGTCGGTGGCGATGATTTTCGAAAAGCCGTCATTAAGAACGCATGTCAGTTTTGATCTTGGTATTAATAAGCTTGGTGGCCATGCACTTTATTTAGGCCAACAAAATGGCAAACTCGGCGAAAGAGAGCGAGTGAGTGATTACGCCAAAAACTTATCGTGTTATACCGATACAATTGTGGCACGTGTTTTTAGTAACGAGTCTATTGAACAATTAGCGCACCATGCAAGTGTGCCGGTAATTAATGCTCTTTGCGATTTATATCACCCGTGCCAAGCTCTGGCTGATTTTGTCACTTTAGCAGAAAACTTCGCTGACCTATCACAAGTAAAATTGGCTTATGTCGGTGATGCTAATAATGTTTCCAATTCATTAATGTTAATGGCGGCGACAGTTGGCGTCGATTTTACCTTAGTTTGTCCTGAAGGACATGGGCCAGCAGCAGACATGCTTATGAAAGCGAAAACCTTGGCAAAAAATAGTGGCGCTATGTTCAATAGCATTTCAGACATCAATGCTATTGGTCAACAAGATGTTATTTACACAGATACTTGGGTATCTATGGGTGATGAAAACCCTAGCCAGAAAGCAGTGATATTAGAAAAATTTGCTTCGTATCAAGTCAATCATCAATTAATGGTAGCAACGGGGGCTAGCACTGTGATGCATTGCCAACCCGCTCACCTTGAAGAAGAGATTACCACTGAGTTGTTTGACAGTGATATGTCGGTAGTTTTTCAGTCGGCGGAAAATCGCATGTGGGCGCAAAACGCGGTGTTAGTAACCTTGTTGGCAAGCAACTAACAGTAGATGAAAGCCTAATTGTAGCGAAAGTTACTAGTTTTAAAAATATTAGTTATTGAGCCAAAAGATGATGCTCGATATATCAAAGAATTTTGTTAAGGAAAAAGTCATGGCATTAGCAGCAAAGAAACCAATTAAGAAAGTCGTATTAGCCTATTCTGGTGGTTTAGATACATCAGCAATTATCCCGTGGTTGAAAGAAAATTATGACGGCTGTGAAGTGGTAGCGTTTTGTGCTGATGTTGGCCAAGGCGATGAAGAGCTTGAGGGCATTAAAGAAAAGGCGATCGCATCTGGCGCGTCTGAGTGTCATGTTGTCGATCTGAAAGAAGAATATGTGAAAGACTATATCTATCCAATAATTAAAACTGGTGCGGTATATGAAGGACAATATTTACTAGGTACATCTATGGCACGTCCTGTGATTGCTAAAGCGCATATTGAAGTTGCCTTAAAAGTGGGTGCCGATGCGGTTTGTCATGGCTGTACTGGTAAGGGTAATGACCAAGTTCGTTTTGAGTCATGTTTTGCCGCACTTGCGCCGCAACTCACCGTGATTGCACCTTGGCGTGAATGGGATATGGTTTCTCGGGAAGATTTATTAGCTTATCTTGCTGAGCGCAATATTCCTTGTGCAGCTTCATTAACAAAAATTTATAGTCGTGACGCAAACGCTTGGCATATTTCACATGAAGGTGGTGAATTAGAAGATCCATGGTGTGAACCATCAAAAGAAGTGTGGACTATGACCGTTGACCCACAAGAAGCGCCAGATGAAGCGGGCAAAGTTATGCTTAGTTTTGAGCAAGGTGAGTTGGTAGCCGTTGATGGCCAGCCAATGTCGGCGTATCAATCATTAATGTACCTAAATGATAAAGCTGCCGCACATGGTGTTGGTCGCATAGATATTGTTGAAAACCGTTTAGTGGGTATGAAATCACGTGGTTGTTATGAAACACCAGGTGGTACTGTATTAATGGCAGCCTATAAAGGACTAGAGTCATTAATTCTAGATAAGGAATCGCTAAAATACCGTGAAGCAGTTGGGCATGAATTTTCTCACGTTATTTATGATGGCCGCTGGTTTACACCATTGGCAAAAGCACAGCTTGCCGCTGCCGCGTCATTTGCGGAAAAAGTCACAGGTGATGTTGTCGTTAAGCTTTATAAAGGTATGGCACAGGTCACTCAACGTCGTTCGCCGAACAGCCTATACTCAGAAGAGTTTGCAACATTTGGTGCAGATGATGTTTATGACCAAAAACATGCCGAAGGTTTTATTCGTTTGTTTAGTTTATCAAGCAGAATTGAAGCGCTTCATCAAGCAGACTCCGTTGTTAGTAACGATAAATAAAGGGTAGAGGAAGTTATCATGGCGTTATGGGGCGGGCGTTTTAAAGAACAAGCCAGTGTACAGTTCAAGAAGTTTAATGACTCTTTACCTGTTGATTATCGTATGGCGGTGCAAGATATTGTTGGCTCAATCGCTTGGGCTGAAGCATTAACGACTGTTGATGTATTATCACAAGCTGAGTTTTTATCATTAAAATCAGCATTGTTGGAGCTAAAGGCGTCAGTAGAAGAAAATCCACAACAAATTTTAGCCTCAGATGCTGAAGATATTCATAGTTGGGTTGAAATTAACTTAATTGAGAAAACTGGTGATTTAGGTAAAAAGCTGCACACTGGCCGTAGTCGAAATGACCAAGTAGCAACTGATTTGAAACTGTGGTGTAAAGAGACTGGCAGTGACTTGTTGTATGCGTTAGTGAATTTGCAGCAAGCGATGCTAGATCTTGCAGAGCGCGAACGTAACACAGTTCTGCCGGGTTATACCCATTTACAGCGCGCACAACCAGTAACCTTTGGTCATTGGTGCTTAGCGTATGTTGAAATGTTTAACCGTGATATTGGGCGACTAAAAGATGCTTTATATCGTGCAGATACTTCGCCACTTGGCTCTGGTGCTTTAGCGGGGACTGCTTATCCGATTGATCGCGAGCAATTAGCACATAACCTTGGTTTTCGTAGTGCCACGTTAAATAGTTTAGATGCGGTTTCTGACCGTGATCATGTTATTGAACTACTATCGACTGCGAGTATCTCGATGATGCATTTATCGCGTTTTGCCGAAGATCTTATTTTCTACAATTCGGGTGAAGCTGGCTTTGTTGAAATGAGCGATTTAGTTAGCTCTGGTTCGTCACTTATGCCACAAAAGAAGAACCCTGATGCTTGTGAGTTATTGCGTGGCAAAGCGGGTCGTGTCATGGGGTCGTTGACGGGTATGATGATGACGATGAAAGCGCTCCCCCTTGCCTACAACAAAGATATGCAAGAAGACAAAGAAGGTTTATTTGATGCGCTAGATACGTGGCAAGAGTGTATGCAAATGGCGGTTTTGGTTGCTGAAGGTTTAAAAGTTAATCGCGTCAGAACATTAGCAGCCGCGCAGCAAGGTTATGCTAATTCAACTGAACTCGCTGATTATTTAGTCAGTAAAGATATTCCATTTCGAGAGGCACATCATATTGTTGGTGAAGTCGTGCTGGCAGCAATTGATGCTGGTCACGCGCTAGAAGATTTTTCCATAGCACAATTGCAGCAGTTTAGTGACAAAATTGAACAAGATGTTTACCAGCATCTTTCCATAGAGTCATGCTTAGATAAAAGAGCAGCGCTAGGTGGAACGTCACGTGTGCAAGTTGAAAAAGCTTTAGCTGATATTCAGTCTCCAAATGGCTTGTCAGATAACGAAGACACTCTAAATACCCAAGTATTAGGCGCGCCAAGTAAAGCTCAAATTAATTTAACTTTGAAGCAAGTGAAACAACGTTTAAATGCACAACGTGCTGCAGCAATGTCTGTGCGTCGTGCCAGAATGTCAGATGTAGAGAGCATCTTTTCACTTGTCAGCTACTGGGCAGAGCAAGGAGAGATACTCCCTCGCAGTCGTGACAATACTATTCACGATATACAAAATTTTGTTGTTGCCGAAGTAGACGGTAAAGTCGTTGGTTGTGCCTCATTGTATATTTATCAAACAGGGTTAGCAGAGATTCGCTCAGTGGTTGTTGATAAAGCAACACACCAGCAAGGGCAGGGGCGAGCATTGGTTCAATACTTACTTGAATTTGCTCATCAAATTGAGTTACAAAAAGTTATTGCTCTGACTTATATTCCAAATTATTTTGCGCAATTAGGTTTTAACTTAATTGATAAGAACTCATTGGCTGACAATATTATTGAAGACAGCGAGCAAAGCCCGCACAAAGACCCGGCTGATGAAGTAGCGATGGAATATAATGTTCAGCGCTGCCCTATTTCAGTGCAATGTTAAACGGACTTCAGTAAAGAGTAACCTGTAGTTAGCGATTATGAATAGTAACGAAGATAATGTTAAATGGTTTAGAAATGCCGCACCGTATATAAATGCTCATCGAGGCAAAAAATTTGTATTGATGTTTGGTGGTGATGCTGTTGAGCACCCTAATTTTGCCAATATTATTCATGATATTGCTTTGCTAAGAAGTTTAGGGGTTAAGTTGGTATTGATACATGGTGCTAGGCCTCAGATCGAAAAGCGTTTACAAGCACAATCACTGGTACCGCAAATTGTTGAAAATATGCGTATTACCGATGCTGAAACCTTGCTTTGTGTTAAAGATGCTACAGGTTCGTTACGTATTCATATTGAAGCATTGCTGACTATGGGGTTAGTTAATTCTCCTATGCATGGCTCACAAATTAGGGTAAGTACCGGGAATTTTGTTATTGCAAAGCCAATTGGCGTACGAGATGGTGTAGATTTTAAACATACAGGTGCTGTGCGTAGAATTGATGCTGAGGGCATTAAAACCCAATTAGATTTTGGTTCTATTGTATTGTTATCGCCAGTAGGTTATTCATCAACAGGTGAGGTTTTTAACCTAGCACTGGAAGATGTTGCGGCAAAGACAGCCATTGCCTTAAAAGCCGATAAGCTCATTGCTTTAACCAAGCAGCATGGTTTGCTTGATCAACAAGGAGAGCTTATTCGTAGTTGCGGTGTGGCAACAGTGTCTAGCTTGTTGGATACACAGCTAGATTATGTTGGCCAGTTATTGTTACAGGCAATTGTGCAAAGTGGTAAACAAGGGGTTGAGCGTTGTCATTGTGTTAGCTATGCCAGTGATAGTGCATTGTTACAAGAGTTATTCACTCGCGATGGCGCAGGAACTCTAATTGCCAAAGATCATCATGAGCAATTATCTGCAGCAAGTATTGATGATGTTGGTGGTATTTTAGAGCTAATAGCGCCACTAGAAGAAGAAGGGGTTTTAGTAAAGCGTTCTCGTGAATTGCTCGAGGTTGAAATTGACCGCTTCACAGTGATTAAAAAAGAAGAAGTAATTATTGCCTGTGCAGCACTGTATCCATACGCCGAGGCAAATACTGGTGAAATTGCTTGTTTGGTAATACACCCAGACTATCGAGGTGGAAATCGTGGCATTCGCTTGATCCTTGCTTTGGAGCAAGCGGCGAAGAGACAGAAACTTTCTTCAATATTTGTACTGACAACTGTCAGTGCTCATTGGTTTATTGAGCAAGGCTATGTTGAGCAGGCCATTGAGAATTTACCTGAGGGTAAACAAAAAATGTATAACATACAGCGCAAATCAAAAGCCTTTACCAAAAATATTTAACCTCTGAAGTATAACTCTTCAAAAACTTTCGCTATTTTAAGCAAGTTTATCCACAACGATAAACTTGTTTTTTTCTTGTTTCTTTCATAAATCATTCACAACTAATTTTGAACAAAGCATTTTAAAGAAATTGCTTTTTGTGCATACTGGCACTCAATAATACGATAACAATAATAATAGGCTATTGTCGGCTATGACGATTTCTCCGTACGCAAGTAAGAAAACTTTTTTATTCACATCTATATTGGCAACTAGTGCATGTTTTAGCTCGTTGGCGAGTGCTGAAACTGAAAATAACTTAGACCTTCAGGTCGCTGCAGAAGCTGGTTATATTGATAATTTCTTATACCAAGCTAAAAACGAACAAAGCACCGGCTTTTATAAAGTTTCTTCTGTAATGGCACTAACATCGAAAAGTAAACAGTCTGCTTTTGAACTGGATGCCACCATCGCTTCATACGCGTTTCAAGACTTTGAAAATGATGACCATAGTGATTTTAGCTTAATGCCAACATACCAATTTAAATTTGCCCAAAACCAGCGACTTCACTTGTCTGCACATTGGCTAAATAGTTATAACTATCGTGGTACAGGCCTATCGTTAGGTGATGCTAGTAGTTTAACTGAAGGTGATGAAAGAGAAGATAAAGGCGCGAAAGTTGGGTTTGAGTATGGTAATGAAGACTCACAAGGTAGATTAAACTTTGAAGTGGCCTACAGTGAAGGGGAATTTACCACTCGTCGCGCACAAACTCGCCAACTTGATAGTGAAACCTTGAATATTAAATCTAGTTTTGATTATTTGCTTTCAGGTAAGACTTATTTGGCATTTGATGTTGATTATCGTATGACAGATTTTGAATATGCAGCCCAAAGTAACCGTGATGCATTAACTGGTTTGGTTGGTGTTAAATGGCAAACAACTGTGATCAGTGAGTTAAATTTTCTTATTGGTTATCAAAATCTTAAATTTGAAAATAATACGTTAGCAGATGATGATGCCTTTAAATGGCGCTTTGATTACACCTGGCGACCGTCTGATTTTACCACAATGCATGTAGTATCTAATCGTAAATTCGACGAAAGTAACCGTTTAACTAATAGTTATCGTTTAGCTGAAGTATATCAAGTTGATATTAACCACGAGTTTACTGAAGAGTTTAATGTTTTTGCTGCTTTCGGTTTAAATCGTGATCAGTTTATTACTCCAGAATCTAAACGAGATGAAGATTATTTTTCTTCAACGATAATGCTAAATTATCAACGTACTGACCGACTTAATTTCCATTTGCGTTATCAATATAAGTCTTTAGACGCTAACTACGGCGATCTTGATTATTCATATAATAGCCTGACATTAGGAATGGCTGTAAAGCTTTAGTTGTTGCTATGTACAAATATGAAAACTTAACCATATAGAATAAAAAGTCATATAATGCGCTAAATAGCCTTAAATAAACTAAGGGCTTACTCAAAGGTAAAGTGAATAATAATACTTTGGTTTTGCGTATCTTTATAACTTTAATTTAATTAATTCAGTAGTTTATTTTGTTTTTATCTTGTTGATAATAAATGTTGAAGATTAAGCGTTAACTGCCCATTGATAGAAAGTTAGTATTTGTTTAATAGATAATGTTACTATTTGTAACTTGATTGGGTGAAAAATATGCGATTTTTAATATTTTGCTTGCTCTGCATTTGTGGTCATGTAGCAGCAAGTGACTATAATTTAGGTGCTGGTGATAAAATTCAGATAGTGGTTTATGGTGAACCTGATTTAACAACCCGAGTGAAAATCGATAAGTCAGGTATGATTTCTTTTCCTTTTTTATCTGATATTTCTGTATTCGGACTTACAACGAAAACGTTGGAGAAAAAAATTGCAGATGGTTTGCGTGGTGATTATCTTGTTGATCCTCAAGTAGCTGTTTCAATTGTAGATTACCGACCATTTTTTATTCATGGACAAGTAAAACGCCCAGGCGGTTACCCTTTTCAGGAAGATTTAACATTAGATAAAGCCATTGCTATAGCAGGCGGCTTAGCGGCGAGAGCGTCGAAATCGGACTGGAAAATTACTCGGGTTGTTGACGGAGTAAAACAAACATTTACTGCAAATGTTGCCAGTTCAATTTTGCCAGATGATATCATTGAAATAGAGCAAAGCTTTTTTTGAATACTCCAGAAAATGAACAGATAGCCTTGGTAAATGACGAAGTAGCGTTAAATGAAATTTTAACGCCGCTTTGGGCGCGCCGCTGGAAAGTCATTTTCTTTACCTTAGTTATTTCATTTTTAGTGGCATTTTATGTTTCTTTATTAAAACCTTCCTATAAAGCCACAGCAATTCTGCAAATTGGTAGCAATAAGCCAGCAAATACGCTTTCGATAAATGATGCCTTTAATGAGTCAAACGCCAGTGAAGAGCAAATTCAAACTCAATATGAATTATTGCGCTCAAGAAAGTTTGCTGAGCGAGTCATTTCTCAATTAAATTTGGTAGAGCATAGTGAGTTTAATAGTGGCAAATATAATAATAAAATTGCCTTTTTCGCTAATATCGGTCGTCCGAAGAATACACCGTCAGTAAGAGATATTGTCACTGCATTTCAGGCACGGCTTAATATAGCGCCTATTGCTAATACTGAATTGGTTAAAATTTCTTTTTCTTCATATTCGCCAGAGCTTTCGCAAAAAGTCGCAAACCAAGTGGGTATAACCTATCTACAATATCAAGACGAAATTCACAGCGCATCGAAGGAAACAACCTCTCAATGGCTTGTTGATCAATTAGAAGAACTAGGAAAGAAATTAGAAATTTCTGAACAGTCGCTACAGGAATACCGTGAAAATGAAGGTATTGTTGATATTCAGGGGATTGTTGGTCTAGTGGGGGGGCAATTATCTGAGTTGACGTCAGAGGCTTTGAAAGCAGAAAAATTGAGAGACGATTTAAAAGTCACTTATCAAGAAATTAAAAAGAATCGTTCAGACTTTTCTAAACTGATAGAAATGCAGGAAGTGAATAATCAGTCAGCATTTTTACTATTGAAGCGTGATGAAGAAAAAGTAGAACGAAAATTAAATGAATTATCACAGCGTTATGGTCCAAAACATCCGAAAAGGATAGCGGTTCAAGCCGAGTTAGACTCGTTAGAAAAACGGATAAAGTCGCAAATTCTTGCTATCGTTTCTTCTGTTGAGAAAGATTACTATCATGCGGTTGAAAAAGTTAATGCCACCGAGCAGCGTTTAGCACAAGCTAAAAAAGATTATATAAGATTAAGCCGCTTACAGAATAAGTTTTCGCAATTAAGCCGAGAAGTTGAAACTAATAAAGAGCTTTATAATAACTATCTAGTGCGTTTGAAGGAAGCTGACGCGATGGGGAATTATAAGGCAAATTTTTATGTTCGTTTTATCGATAAAGCGATAATGCCTAAATCTGCATTTGCGCCAAATAAAACCCTATCGGTGATGATCAGCTTTATTTTGGCGCTAGCCTTTATTTCCGTGGTCATTATTATGCGTGAACTATTAGTTGATACATTAAATTCACGTCGTAAATTAGATAATTTCAATGAAGCGCCTATTCTCGCTGTATTGCCAAAAATTAAGGCTAGCTCTAGCGATAAAAAAGAAGATGCTTATATTTCTGATAACCGCTTTACTGAAGCGATTCGCACATTGCGAACAGCATTACTATTTAATAATGAGCAAACGCCACCAAAAATTATCGCGGTAACATCATCGGTACCGAATGAAGGTAAATCTACCGTTGCCCTGCACTTAGCTCGTTCCTTTAGTGAGATGGAAAAAGTGTTGTTGATTGAGGCGGATATGCGTCACCCTACTATTGCTAAAAATATGAATTTGAACCAGCATCGCCCTGGACTTTCAAACTTGCTAGCGAAAACTCACCAAATCAACGAATGTATTATTCGTGATAAGAATGTCAAATTAGATATTTTAACTTCAGGTATCTCTCCAGCAAATCCGTTAGCATTTTTATCAATGAAACGCTTTAATATGTTGATTAAGGTATTTGGTAATTTCTACGATCGTATTATTATTGAAACCCCACCCGTCAATGCCGTAAGTGATGCTGTCATTATTTCTAAATTAGTGGAAAGCGTACTTTATGTTGTCCATGGTAATAAAACTAAGCGTGAACAAATCTCCTCAGGTTTGAGAATGTTAAAACAAGTTAACGCGCCAATTGAAGGTGTGGTGATTAACCATAGTGAAAATATTGATACCGATAAGTACCAGAACAAGTATTATAATGAGAGGAATAATATTATTAAATTAGCAGCGAGAAAACGCGGTTAATAAAAATAACTATGGTTTATGCATAAGTCATAATTGCGTACAATAGCAAAAACTCCCTATACTCATCGTTATGAAAATCCAACACCAATTCTCACTACAAGCTCTGAATAGCTTTAACATTAACGCTGTTACTCCCAAAATTTTTTTCCCTGCTAGTATTAACGAACTGGTAGAGCTTTCGCATTTGCATATTGAGCAATATTACGTGTTAGGTGAAGGTAGCAATACATTATTTTGTCAGCAAACGGCGCCAGTGATCATAAAGCCAAGCATTAAAGGCATTAGTGTTGAGCAAGATGAAGACTATTTTTATCTAAGTGTAGGCTGTGCTGAGAATTGGCACGATTTAGTTGAGTATTGCATTGAACATGAAATTGATGGTTTGGAAAATTTGGCATTAATTCCAGGGAGTGTTGGCGCCGCACCTGTGCAGAATATTGGTGCTTATGGTGTCGAAGTTGAGCGTTTTATTGACTGTGTTTCATGGTTTGATTTTGCTAAACAGGAAGTTATTGAATTTAGCCATAATGAATGTCAATTTGGTTATCGAGAGAGTATTTTTAAACAGCAACTAAAATCATCAGGTGTTATTACCCATGTACATTTTAAATTGCCGAAAGTGTGGCAGCCAGTATTAAGCTATCAAGGTTTGAATGAACTTGTACCTCCCGTATCAGCAAGTGATGTCATGCTAAAAGTGATCCAGCTACGCCAGAGTAAGTTACCCGATCCTAAAGAATTAGCTAATGCCGGTAGTTTCTTTAAAAACCCCGTTGTTTCAGCGACATTGTTTTCTGACCTACAACAACAGTACCCTGAAATGCCGCATTATCCGCAAAAGAATGGTCAAGTTAAACTTGCTGCCGGTTGGCTAATAGAAAAATCAGGCTTAAAAGGTTATCGAATTGGCGATGTTGGTGTCCATGAAAAGCAGGCATTGGTACTTGTTAATTATCATAAGGCTAGCGGTCAAAATATTGCAGAGCTAGCACATTACATACAAAAAAGGGTGAAGCAAAAATTTAATATTTTGTTGAATACTGAAGTACGCTTCATCGGTGAGCAAGGTGAAGTAACTTGTACTGAAATAGGAAGTCAGTTGTGAAAGTGATTAGAGAAAAATTAATCAAAAAATTGGTAAAAGGCAATTTTTTGTCAGGACAGGCACTAGGTGAAGAACTTGGTGTTAGCCGTGCCGCTATTTCTAAGCATATTGCCGCTTTACAAGAGATGGGGTTTGATATTTTTAGCGTTACCGGCAAAGGCTATCGGCTTGCTGAACCCATTGAATTATTAAGTGAAGCTAAGATAACCGAGCGTCTAGCCCAGAAAAATACAACGACTAAAGTTGAAGTGCATAGCGTGATTGATTCCACTAACAGTTACTTAATGCGACGCTTGCCAAACCAAAATTCCCTTGGACAAGTTTGTATTGCTGAGTATCAAAGCGCTGGCAGGGGGCGAAGAGGTCGGCAATGGATTTCACCTTTTGGCTCACATATCTATATGTCTATGTATTGGCATATAGAACAAGGTATGTCTGCGGCTATGGGATTAAGTGTTGTTGCAGCATTAGCGGTAAGTGATGCTATTAAAGGCTTATACAATGCTGATGTTGAGTTAAAGTGGCCAAATGATATTTACTATAATGGTGTTAAGCTTGCTGGAATCTTAATAGATCTTGAAGGGCAGGCGATGGAGCCTTGCCATTGTGTGATCGGTATAGGTTTAAATATTAATATGCCAGCAAAAAGTGCCGAACTTGTTGACCAGCCTTGGATAGACTTAAGCAAGGCAATAGGCGCAGATATTGATCGAAATATTTTAGCAGCGGAAATAATCTCAGCCTTAATTAAGCGCCTAAACGTTCATGCTGAAACGGGCATAAATACCATGGTGCTTGAGTGGCAAGCCCAAGATTTTTACCTTAATAAAGCAGTTGTATTGATAACTGGCGACAGGTCAACGCGAGGTATTTGTCATGGAATTAACGCACAAGGCGCATTGTTGTTAGAAGTTAATGGTAAAGTAAGCCCTATTTACGGTGGCGAAGTGAGCTTACGAGGCGAGCAATGAAACTATTAATTGATATTGGCAATACTCGTATTAAGTATTTGCTAATGCAAGATAATCAATTGTTCGATGCATCTGAGGTAAAGCATCTTGATTATCATTTGCTATCGCAAGCATTAAGTAGTGAAGAATTTTCAAAGGTCTCTGTAGTTATCGTTGCCAGTGTTCAGAGTCATGAAAATGTCTCGGTCATCGAGTCATGGGCGTTGGCAGGTAACATTAAATTTTTACAGGTGCACAGTCAGTCAAAAGCGTATGGTGTTTCTTCCCGTTATCAGCAGCCTGAGCAATTAGGTGTAGATAGATGGTTAGCATTAATTGCTGCTCGTCAATTATATCCAGCGAGTAATGTACTTATTATTGACGCAGGAACGGCAATAACTATAGATTTACTTGGTAAAGATGGTCAGCATCAAGGTGGTTGGATCATGCCAGGCATACAAACGATGTTTGATAGCCTACTTAATAACACTCAAAAAGTTATTGCGGAACAAGACACAGTGGAATCATTACCGTTTGGTGATAGTACCTCTCAGTGCGTTAATTATGGTATTTGGGCAATGGCGATTGGGGCTATTAATAATGCTATTGAGCAAGCCAATAAAACGTTAACGCTTGATCAAATATTACTAACTGGTGGTAATAGTCAGCAAATAGCTAGACTCATGCCTAATAACTATAAATTAATTCCTGAGTTATTATTTCACGGATTAAGCTGTTTTCGGGACAGTTAGCTGGTTTTTCCAAGTTTCAATTTAATAATTTGGAGAAAAAATCAACAAACACATAAAAACATGGTTTTTTTTGCATTTTCCTGTTGCATGCAAGAAAACATTACTCTAGAATTCGCACCACTTAATGTAGTGCCGACTTAGCTCAGTTGGTAGAGCAACTGACTTGTAATCAGTAGGTCGCCAGTTCGATTCCGGCAGTCGGCACCATTAATACTTTTAATTATTAATATAGTTAAAAGTGATAAAAATTGGAGGGGTTCCCGAGTGGCCAAAGGGATCAGACTGTAAATCTGACGGCTCCGCC
>OJBI01000022.1_pt1 | contig 91195 bp, 81 predicted proteins | sample 1590541 | NCBI WGS metagenome assembly OJBI01 (sample SAMN05416871, study PRJEB24817) | seawater metagenome | isolation source: Sea water | place: Canada:Atlantic | collected 2013-11 | reverse complement strand
TAAACAGGTAAACAGGTAAACAGGTAAACAGGTAAACAGGTAAACAGGTAAACAGGTAAACATACTCCAAGCAATTAATTTAGAGTAACTATCCGTTTAACTTCGTTATTCCATAAACTTAATAGTTCGAGGATCATCAAAAGAACGATATCCCCCCTTAAAGTTTAAAAGAGATAATAAGTATACTCTTATAAAGCTTACCATATCTTCATATTGCTGCCACATATCTTCATATGATTCGCCTAATAAACCTTGATGAATAATATTATTTCGATTTTTCACAATACTTGACAATTTTTCTTTATAACCACTAGGAAAACAAACTTCATTTACCATATCTGTTAGTAATTCTCTAAAGCTTAAAGGAGCGTCTTTTTTATTTTTTGGCATGAGAAAAAATTTATTTCTGTCGCACTTGTAATTTTCATTCTGTAATGCATAAGTATGTTTTAAGTTTTCTAACATTACTGACGCTAATGCTATTTTTTGTTCGATAAAATCTTGCGTTTCATTAATTTGAATTAATAATCGAATAGTTTCAAATAACCTTCTTACGCCTTTTTCCTTACCATATGACTCCCAACATGATTCAATAAAATGACGAACATGCTCACCGAATTGGCTAATAACAACCTTTCTCCACCCGCCATGCGATATCATTCCAACTGGTTTAAAAAAAGAATTCTTCGCTGTACATTCCCTATATTCCACATGCCCATTCATAGCAAAGGACAATAGACTACATAAATCTTTCGCTATTGTATTATGCTCTTCAGATTTTTCATCGTTTAGAAAAATGGTTAATAAACCAGTTTTTTTAAAACGATTCTCCTTAGGACTCTCTAAACACTCTCGCTCTATTTCTATTCTCACTTTCCCTACTCCAGGCAAAGTAATCTCTATCACTCCTAAATATGGAGAACTAGCTTCTGTTAGCAAGGTTTCTCCTAGACAATAAAAATTATAAATATCAAAAGATTTGCAATTCATTTAAATTCCTTTTATTAAACCTATGATTTGAACAGTCCGGTTAAAAACAAAAAACCCGCTAGTTAGCGGGTTTTTATCAAGAATTACAAGCTGTAAGCTACTCGCTTACCAACCCGTTTTCTCTTTAAGTGCAGAGCCAATCTCAGCTAAAGAACGAACAGTTTTAACACCAGCCGCTTCTAATGCTGCGAATTTCTCATCAGCTGTACCTTTACCACCAGCGATAATCGCGCCAGCGTGACCCATACGCTTACCTTCTGGTGCAGTAACACCAGCAATGTAAGATACAACAGGCTTGGTAACGTTAGCTTTGATGTATTCAGCAGCTTCTTCTTCAGCCGTACCACCAATTTCACCAATCATTACGATTGCTTCAGTTTGGTCATCAGCTTGGAACATTTCCAATACGTCGATGAAGTTAGTACCTGGGATAGGGTCACCACCAATACCTACACAAGTAGATTGGCCGAAACCAGCATCAGTTGTTTGTTTAACGGCTTCGTACGTAAGCGTACCAGAACGTGAAACGATACCAACTTTACCTGGTAAGTGGATGTGACCTGGCATGATACCGATCTTAGTTTCGCCCGGAGTGATAACACCTGGACAGTTAGGACCAATCATGCGAACGCCAGTTTGCTCAAGCTTAACTTTAACGTCAACCATGTCTAAAGTTGGGATACCTTCAGTGATAGTTACGATAAGCTCGATGCCAGCATCGATAGCTTCTAAGATAGCGTCTTTACAGAACGGAGCAGGAACGTAGATAACTGTAGCTGTTGCGCCAGTTGCTTCTACAGCTTCACGTACTGTGTTAAATACTGGTAAACCAAGGTGAGTTTGACCACCTTTGCCTGGTGATACACCACCAACCATTTGCGTACCGTATTCAAGTGCTTGTTCTGAGTGGAATGTACCTTGACCACCAGTGAAACCTTGACAGATAACTTTAGTATCTTTGTTAATTAATACAGACATTATTTGCCCTCCGCAGCTGCAACAACTTTAAGTGCTGCGTCAGTTAATGATTCAGCAGCGATGATGTTAACATCAGAGCTTGCTAATACTTCACGACCAGCTTCAGCGTTAGTACCTTCTAAACGTACAACTACTGGAACTTCAACGCCTACTTCTTTAACAGCAGCGATAATACCTTCAGCGATCATGTCACAACGAACAATACCACCGAAAATGTTAACTAATACTGCAGATACGTTGTCGTCAGAAAGGATAATTTTGAATGCTTCTGCAACACGTTCTTTAGTAGCACCGCCACCAACATCTAAGAAGTTAGCTGGCTTGCCGCCATGTAAGTTAACGATATCCATGGTACCCATTGCAAGGCCAGCACCGTTAACCATACAACCAACATTTCCGTCTAATGCAACGTAGTTAAGTTCCCACTGTGCTGCATGAGCTTCACGTTCATCTTCTTGAGATGGATCGTGCATTTCACGGATTTTAGGTTGACGGTATAAAGCGTTACCATCAACACCAATTTTTCCGTCTAAACAGTGTAAGTTACCAGCGTCAGTTACAACTAACGGGTTGATTTCTAATAATGCGAAATCAAAATCGTTGAACATTTTTGCAAGACCCATGAAGATCTTAACAAATTGCTTCATTTGTACTGGGTTTAAACCCAATTTGAAGCCAAGTTCACGTGCTTGGTAAGCTTGAGGGCCTACAAGTGGATCGATTTCAGCTTTGTGAATTAACTCAGGAGTTTCTTCAGCAACTTTCTCGATTTCAACACCACCTTCAGTAGATGCCATGAATACAACTTTACGCGTACCACGGTCAACAACAGCGCCAAGGTATAATTCATTAGCGATGTCTGTACAGCTTTCTACTAAGATTTTAGAAACTGGTTGTCCGTTCTCATCTGTTTGATAAGTAACTAGGTTTTTACCTAACCAGTTTTGTGAAAATTCTTTGATTTCTTCTTTCGTTTTAACTAGCTTAACACCGCCAGCCTTACCGCGGCCACCAGCGTGAACTTGAGTTTTAACAACCCACATATCACCGCCGATTTTATCAGCAGCTTCTGCAGCTTCTTGAGGGGTATCGCAAGCGAAACCTTCAGAAACTGGTAAACCATATTCAGCGAATAATTGTTTCGCTTGATACTCATGCAAATTCATGGTGTTTTTCCATTTATCTGTAGATGAAAATGGCAATAATTTTGAAGTAAATTACTACCATCGAAAAAAGTCGATCGATTATAGTACAAAAGCTCTAAGGAACCTAGTCCTTAGAGCCTAATACTATAGTCTAAATCAAACAAAAGGTTTTAATTAATAAAGCCTATTAGATGTTAACTATATGTTTAGTAATAAACGTGTTGGATCTTCTAACAATTCTTTGATTGTTACTAAGAAGCCTACTGATTCTTTACCATCGATTAAACGATGATCATAAGAAAGTGCTAAGTACATCATAGGTAAAATTTCAACTTTTCCGTCAACTGCCATTGGGCGGTCTTGGATTTTGTGCATACCTAATATACCGGCTTGAGGTAAATTAAGAATCGGCGTTGAAATTAATGAACCAAAAACGCCGCCGTTAGTGATAGTAAAGTTACCACCTTGCATTTCGTCCATGGTTAATTTGCCGTCACGACCTTTAATTGCTAGGTCACGAATGCCATTTTCAATACCTGCCATGCTTAATTGGTCAGCATCACGTAATACTGGTGTTACTAAGCCACGTGGCGTTGATACCGCAATCGATACGTCAAAGAAGTTGTGATATACAATATCATCACCGTCAATTGAAGCATTTACTGCTGGGTAACGTTTAAGTGCTTCAGTTACCGCTTTCACGTAGAAAGACATAAAGCCTAAACGTGTATCATGTGTTTTCTCGAATACGTCTTTGTATTGCTTACGAAGATCCATAATTGGCTTCATGTTCACTTCGTTAAACGTAGTTAACATGGCTGTTGAGTTCTTCGCTTCAAGTAAACGTGTAGCAATTGTTTTACGTAAACGTGTCATAGGAACACGTTTTTGTGTACGCTCACCTAATGCAGCAGACGCTTGTGCTGTTGGAGCAGGCGCGGCGGCTGGTGCAGGAGCAGCTTTTGGCTTATTCGCCGCAGCTTCTACATCTTCCTTAGAAATGCGACCACCTTTACCTGTGCCGGTAACATCAGCAGCAGTTAAGCCTTTTTCTGTCATTAAACGACGAACTGACGGGCTTGCAAGCTCATCTGAACTGATAGCTTCTTCAGCAGAAGCAGCAGGCGCTGCCGCGGCAGAGGCGCCAGCACTTAATTCGCCAATTTTTTGTTCGCCTAAAACGGTATCGCCTTCAGCATGGATAATTTTACCAATTACACCATTGTCTTGAGCAACAACTTCTAAAACAACTTTATCTGTTTCGATGTCAACCAAATTCTGGTCAACTGAAACAGTATCACCTTCAGCAACATGCCAAGTAGCAACTGTTGCGTCAGCTACAGACTCAGGTAATACTGGAACAACGATATCAATTACTTTACCAGCGCTACTTGCAGCAGCTGGAGCACTTGCTGCTGGTGCAGGCGCTGAGGCTTCTGCATCACCTTCAGCGCTCCCTTCCGATAAGATGGCAATAACTTGTTCACCTAATACTGTCGAGCCTTCAGCTTGACTAATTTCTGTGATTACACCGTCTGATGTTGCTGGTACTTCAAGTACCACTTTATCAGTTTCGATATCAACTAATACTTGGTCGCGAGATACTTTATCGCCTACTTGTACATGCCAAGTTGCTACTGTTGCATCTGCAACTGATTCAGGTAAAACGGGAACCTTAATTTCGGTTGTCATTTATATTATTCCTTACACACTCTTAATTAATCTCTTTATAAAAAAGAGGGTCTATTCTACATTAAGCGCGTCATGAACTAGCGCCTGTTGCTCTTTAACATGTACTGACATATAACCTACAGCTGGTGCTGCTGAAGCCTTACGGCCGGCGTATGTCAAATAAGTCCCTTCAGGGATTGCCGCTCTAAAGTGATGCTGTGAACAGTACCAAGCACCTTGGTTTTGCGGTTCTTCCTGACACCAAACGAATTGCTTAACATGGCTGTATTTTTCAATCTCAGCTTTTAGCTCTTCTTCTGGGAATGGGTATAATTGTTCGATACGAATGATAGCGACATTGGTTTGCTCATTCTTACGACGTTGCTCAAGTAGTTCGTAGTAAACCTTACCACTACAGAAAACTACACGCTCAACACCTTTCGCATCGATATCATCAACTTCACCAATAACGTTATGGAATACACCAGTTGACATTTCTTCTAGTGAAGATACCGCTAACGGATGACGTAATAACGATTTAGGTGACATCACCACTAATGGACGACGCATAGGACGTACCACTTGGCGACGTAACATATTAAATACTTGTGCTGGTGTTGATGGCACACATACTTGCATATTGTGATCGGCACAAAGTTGTAAGAAGCGTTCAAGACGAGCAGATGAATGTTCTGGACCTTGTCCTTCGTAACCATGTGGTAATAGCATAGTTAAACCACACAGACGGCCCCACTTTTGCTCACCGGAGCTTACGAATTGGTCAAACACTACTTGTGCACAGTTAGCAAAATCACCAAATTGTGCTTCCCAAATAGTTAAACCTGATGGTTCAGCCGTGGTATAACCATATTCAAATGCTAATACTGATACTTCAGAAAGTACTGAATCATGTACGTCAAACGGACCTTGACCTTCACGGATGTTTTGTAGTGGTAAATAACGACTTGCGTCGTCTTGACCATGCAATACAGCATGACGATGGAAGAAAGTACCACGGCCAGCATCTTGACCGGTAATACGAACTCGTTTACCTAAATCAACAATCGATGCATAAGCAATGTTTTCAGCCATCCCCCAGTCGAGTAACTTCTCGCCGTTAGCCATTTTCACACGATCATCATAAATTTTCTTTACGCGATTATGTACTTGGTGATCTGCCGGTATTTCAGCGACTTTAGCAGCAAGCTCTTTTAACTTATCGACAGAGATTTCTTTCTCGTAGTCATCGTCCCAGTCATGGCCTAAATATGGAGACCAGTCGACAGAGTGCTCTGTCATAGGGCGCCACTGTTCAACCGTACACTGACCTTCATCAAGTAACTTACGATAGTATGCGGTTAATTCATCCGTTTTTGCTTTGGTTAAAGAGCCTTCAGCATTCAACTTATCAGCATAAAGTTGACGAGGTGTCGGATGTTTTTTAACTTTTTTATACATAAGTGGCTGGGTAGCACTTGGTTCATCAGCTTCGTTATGTCCGTGACGTCGGTAACAAACTAGATCGATAACAACATCACGCTTAAATTCATTTCGGTAATCTAGAGCAATTTGTGTTGCCAAAATAACCGCTTCAGGATCATCACCATTAACATGAAGAATTGGCGCTGAAACCATTTTTGCGATTTCAGTACAGTACTCACCACTGCGAGTATCTTCAGGGTTAGAAGTAGTAAAACCTACTTGGTTATTTACTACGATGCGAATTGTACCACCCACTTTAAATGCACGAGCTTGTGACATGTTAAAAGTTTCTTGTACCACACCTTGGCCAGCAATTGCTGAATCACCATGAATGGTAATAGGTAAGACTAAGTCACCTTGATTACAATCACGACGATCTAAACGCGCTCGCACAGAGCCGATAACTACTGGGTTAACAATTTCTAAATGCGACGGGTTAAATGCTAACGCTAAATGTACGTTACCACCTGGGGTGACAAAATCAGACGAATAGCCTTGGTGATATTTAACATCACCAGACGATAATACTTCATCATGCTTACCACCAAACTCATCAAAAAGTTTTGATGGATTTTTACCCATAACGTTGACCAGTACATTTAAACGCCCACGATGAGCCATGCCCATCACAACTTCTTTAGCGCCTTGCGAACCAGCACGACTAATCAGTTGTTTCAGCATAGGCACTAAGGCATCGCCACCTTCCAAAGAAAAGCGTTTTGCACCCGGGAACTTAGCACCTAAGTACTTTTCAAGGCCATCTGCCGCAACTAGGCCTTTAAAGATTTCTTCTTTTTCTTCAACGCTAAGTACCGCTTGCGATTGAACTGATTCAAGTCGTTGTTGTAACCAACGTTTTTCATCAGTCGACGTAATATGCATATACTCAGCGCCAATAGAACCACAGTAAGTAGTTTTCAACGTTTTGTATAGCTCACCAAGCTTCATAGTGTCTTGGCCAATAGCCAAAGAACCTATTTTAAATTCACGATCGAAATCATTTTCCGATAGATCATGGTGAGATAATTGTAAATCACGCACTTTATCACGTTGCCATAACCCTAAAGGGTCAAGGTTTGCATTTTGATGTCCGCGAAAACGAAAAGCGTTAATAAGTTGTAAAACTTTAACTTGCTTAGCGTCACTACCACCTGAAACAATTACTGTTTTCTGGGCTTGTTGGGCTAGCTCTTTAAATTCGTTACGGATTTCAGAATGCCGATATTCAACGTCAGCACCTTCAATTTTAGGAAGTTGTTGGAAAATATCTCGCCACTCTGCAGATACAGACTGTGAGTTATCCAGATAAGATTCGTATAATTCTTCAATATAAGCAGCGTTTGCACCACTTAAATGGGAAGACTCTATCCAAGCCTTCATAGCACCTTCGGGCATTGCCTGTTCCTTTATGGGATAAAAGCAATAAAAACAAATTGTCTAATAAAAATAGCAGAGTATTTGTGTAGCAACATAAATACCCTGCTGTCTTATATTAAACCGCTCTTGTTAGCAACATTGACTTAATATGGCCAATGGCTTTGGTTGGGTTTAATCCTTTCGGACAAACGTCAACACAGTTCATGATACCGTGACAACGGAATACGCTGTACGCATCTTGTAAATCATCTAAACGTTCTTCTGTGGCAGTATCACGGCTATCGATAAGGAATCGATAAGCATGTAATAAACCAGCTGGACCGATAAATTTATCAGGATTCCACCAGAAAGACGGACAAGATGTTGAACAACACGCACATAAAATACACTCATAAAGACCGTCAAGTTTTTCACGCTCTTCAATTGATTGTAGGTGTTCACGTGCAGGTTGTTCTTTACCATCATTAATTAGGTATGGACGAATTTTTTCATATTGATTATAGAACTGAGTCATATCAATAATTAAATCACGCACTACCGGTAAACCTGGTAATGGGCGTAATACTATTTTATTTGCTTTTACAGCAGATAATGGCGTAATACATGCCAAACCATTTTTACCGTTCATGTTTAAACCGTCAGAGCCACATACGCCCTCACGACATGAACGACGAAAAGACAATGTTGAATCTTGTTCTTTCAACAAAATCAACGCGTCAAGTACCATCATATCTGAGCCTTCAGGAACTTCAAGCTCATATTCTTTCATATATGGTTTGTTATCAACATCAGGGTTGTAACGGTAAATAGAGAAAATTTGTTTCATTACAACGCTCCTAGTAAGTTCGTGCTTTCGGTGGGAAAGCTTCACGGTGAACAGGTGCCATATTTACATCACGCTTAGACATTTCTTCAGTGTCTGGTGAATAAATTGAGTGGCATAACCAGTTCTCATCATCACGATCTTGGAAGTCTTGACGAGCATGCGCGCCACGTGACTCAGTTCGGAAGTTTGCCGCTTTAGCAGAACAGAACGCTGTTTCCATTAAGTTATCTAATTCTAAACATTCAATACGTTGGGTATTAAACTCAGTAGACTTATCATCTAACTTAGCGTTTTGTAAACGTTCACGGATTTCTGTTAATTCTTTCATACCCTCAGCCATTGCTTCACCTTCACGGAATACCGAGAAGTTAAGTTGCATACATTGCTGTAAGTCTTTACGAATTTGAACAGGATCTTCACCCGTTGTTGATGATTCCCAACGATTAAAGCGAGCTAATGCTGCATCTAAATCTGAGTCAGAGGCATCAGCAGCTGATTGAGTTTCGTTTAAGTAAGTTCCTAAGAAGTTACCTGCTGCACGCCCAAACACGACTAAATCTAGTAGTGAGTTGCCACCTAAACGGTTAGCACCATGTACAGAAACGTTAGCAATTTCACCTACAGCAAATAAACCTTCAATAATAGTGTCTTGACCTGTCTCTGGGTTAAAGCTAATTGCTTGACCATTAACATTACAAGGTACACCACCCATTTGGTAATGACATGTAGGGATAACCGGAATAGGCTCTTCCGCAGGATGTACATGAGCAAATGTTTCTGACAAGTCACAAACGCCAGGTAAACGCTGCATAAGTGTTTCACGACCTAAGTGATCAAGCTTAAGTTTGATATGAGGACCGTATTGAGGGTGATCACAACCACGACCTTCACGAATTTCGGTCATCATTGAACGAGCAACTACGTCACGTCCCGCTAAATCTTTAGCATTTGGTGCATAACGTTCCATGAAACGCTCGCCGTCTTTATTGAGAAGGTAACCACCTTCACCACGACAACCTTCAGTAACTAGTACACCAGCGCCGGCGATACCGGTTGGGTGGAACTGCCACATTTCCATATCTTGCATTTGTACGCCAGCACGAAGCGACATACCAACACCGTCTCCGGTATTAATGTGGGCATTAGTTGTTGACGCGAAAATACGACCAGCACCACCAGTTGCAAGAACAGTTGCACGTGCTTTAAAGTAAACCACTTCACCTGTTTCGATACAAATAGCCGTTGTACCAACAACCGTACCGTCATTGTTTTTAACTAAATCTAATGCATACCATTCAGAATAAACGTTAGTTTTGTTTTTAACGTTTTGTTGGTATAGACAATGGAGCAAAGCATGGCCTGTACGGTCAGCTGCTGCTGCAGTACGTGCAGCTTGTTCACCACCAAAATTCTTTGATTGACCACCAAACGGACGTTGGTAAATTTTACCTTGTTCGGTACGAGAGAAAGGTAACCCCATTTTCTCAAGTTCGATAATTGATTCAGGGCCAGTTTTACACATGTATTCGATAGCATCTTGGTCACCGATATAATCAGAACCTTTTACCGTATCGTACATATGTTGTTCCCAATGATCTTCATGGGCATTACCCAAAGCGACTGTAATGCCACCTTGCGCAGAAACCGTATGAGAACGAGTAGGGAAAACTTTTGAGATCAAAGCACATGATTTGCCTGATTCAGAAATAGCTAGAGCGGCGCGCATACCTGCACCACCGGCGCCAATTACAATGGCGTCAAACTCACGAATAGGAACGCTCACTTACACACCCCACACAGTTAATAAGCCTGTTGCGAAATATACAAGCAACAAAACAGAAAAGAAAAATTGTAAACCACCGCGTAAAAACGCTGGCTTAATGTAATCAGAAAGTACTTGCCAAACACCAATCCATGCATGAATTAGTAAAGCTATAATAGCTAATATGGTAAATATTTTAGTGCAAATACCTGCGAAGAATGCGCGCCAGATTTCAAAAGTTACATCAGGAGTTGTAACGAAAAAACCAACTAAAAATAAGGTATATAATGCTAAAATAATAGCACTTGCACGAAGAAGAATAAAATCATGTACGCCACTACGGCCTACTGTTGCTGCGTTGTTTACCATAATCGAACTCCTACTACTACAGTAAGCACCAACCAAAGTGCGATAATAAGTTTTGCCGTAGCATTACCCGAAGCTAGCTCTTCAAAATGGCCTAAATCCATAAATAAATGACGAATACCGCCAAGTAAGTGATAGATAAGCGCAGAAAGCGTACCAAGAATAATAATTTTGAAAAATACACCACTAAGTAGTGATACTACTTGGGCGAAACCTTCAGCAGAAGATAGAGATAAAGAAAGCGTCCACAATAAAATACCAATAGCAAATACCATAATCACACCAGAGATACGGTGCAATATCGAAGCATTAGCTGCTGCATGCATTTTAATTGTTGACAAATCTAGGTTTACAGGACGTTGTTTTTTCACGATTGTTGCCTAAGGAGCTCTTGGAGCCTTCAACTTATTTTTTTACGTTATCTATACTAATTATGCTAGATAACCCCCCTCCGATTTGAATTATATTTTTACACTTAACATACGAATGCAAAAACAGAATTCAGATCGGCTTGATTATATAGGTGAAAATCATTAATTACAATTTTCTTCACTGACAAGTTTCAGCCTAGTTTCAAGGCTTTCGACTAATTATTAACCATACTCAACAAAAAACATTAGCAACATTTGACTTTAGTCTAAGTAACTCACAAACGAATTGACTTTTGGGGGGTGATCTGAAGTAGAATACGTGCAGTTTAATATTCACAAAAATTGACTAAACATTTGGTTTTGACAATTTCAAGATAAATAAATTTTAATGGGGATGAAACATATGGCTGACTCAAAAGCCTCTCTTAGTATCGACGGTAATGTAGTTGCCGACTTGCCAATTTTAAAAGGTAGTGCCGGTAACGACGTAATAGATATACGTACACTAGGCGGCGCAGGCTACTTCACATATGACCCAGGTTTTTTAGCAACAGCCTCTTGTGAGTCTGAAATTACCTTTATCGATGGTGGAAAAGGTGTGCTTCAACACCGTGGTTACCCCATTGATAGCCTTGCTAAGCAAGCTGACTACTTAGAAGTTTGTTATATTTTATTAAATGGCACTGCACCAACTAAAACACAATATGACGAATTCACTAGCATCATCACTAACCACACTATGGTTCATGAAAAGTTAGTACATTTTTTCCAAGGTTTCTTACCTGATGCGCATCCAATGGCGATGTTATGTGGTGTTGTTGGTGCATTGTCATCATTTTACCACAGTGACTTAGACATCAACGAAGCTGACCAACGTATGCGTAGCGCACACCGCTTAATTGCGAAAATGCCAACTATTGCAGCAATGGCCTATAAATACAGCATCGGGCAACCTTTTGTTTACCCACGTAACGACCTAACTTACGCTGAAAACTTCCTACATATGATGTTCTCTGTACCAGCAGAAGAATACGTTGTTAGCCCAACAGTTGCTCGTGCTATGGACCGTATTTTCACATTGCATGCTGACCATGAACAAAACGCATCAACGTCAACAGTACGTTTAGCGGGTTCATCTGGTGCCAACCCTTACGCATGTATCGCGGCTGGCGTTGCTTCATTATGGGGCCCGGCTCACGGCGGTGCTAACGAAGCATGTTTAACTATGCTAGAAGAAATTGGTTCATTAGATCGGGTTGATGAATTTGTTGCTAAAGCAAAAGATAAGTCTGACCCATTCCGTTTAATGGGCTTTGGTCATCGTGTATACAAAAACTTCGACCCACGTGCTACGGTAATGCGTGAAACCTGTCATGAAGTATTAACTGAACTAGGTATCAAAGATCCACTACTTGACGTAGCTATGGCACTTGAAAAAGTAGCGCTTGAAGACCCTTACTTCATCGAGAAGAAACTATACCCTAACGTCGATTTTTACTCAGGTATTATCTTAAAAGCTATTGGTATTCCAACAAACATGTTTACGGTAATTTTCGCCATGTCACGTACCGTTGGTTGGATTGCTCACTGGGATGAAATGCTAGGTCAACCAGGTCAGAAAATTGGTCGTCCTCGTCAAAAATACACTGGCGAAATCGACCGCGAGTTTACACCGTTAAAAGACAGATAATTCAGATAATTTAATGTTCATGATTTAAAGGCAACCTATAGGTTGCCTTTTTGTTATCTAATTCTTTTTTATGATAAATAAATCACTGTACATTGTTGTTACAAACACTATATTCTTAGTAATAAAGTAATTTATGATATTTTTAGCGGTATTCTATTTGTGTTTGATCCGATTTTAATTATCGACGAAAGTCGCTTAGTACGTGAAGCAATAGCTAATATTATACTGTCCTGTGGGGTGAGTAAGACGAATGTTGCTTGCGTTGAAAGCTTAGACGATGCGCAGGAATTTTGTGAGTTATCACCAATTAGTTTATTAATATGTACCGATAACCATAATGACCAAACACCGCTTTTCATTCACACAGAGCTAGTTAACCTGACAGCGCAACCAATTTTACCTCTACTAGTTTTATCACATCAAAATGAAAATGTTGATTGTTCACTAAAAACAACTGAAGTTAAGCATATTACTTTACGTAGACCGTTTAAACGTCAGCACGTCATTGACGCCTTATTTCGTTTAACCACAAATGAGATATTTGCACAAAATACTCAAGTGAAAGAGCCAACTAGCAAGCATTTAGCGATTCAGCCAAGCCAACCATTACAGCCCGTAAAACCTAGCATACTAGTGGTTGATGATGAGAGCAGTAATATTGACGTCGCGGCAGGTAACCTGCGTGAATGTTATCGTGTTATTGCCGCTAAATCTGGTGAACATGCATTAAAAATAGTTAACAGTAAAAAACATAATATTGAATTAGTTCTACTCGATATTATGATGCCAGAAATGGATGGTTATCAAGTTTGCGCTAAGTTAAAAAGCAATGCTGAAACTGCCAATATTCCAGTGATATTCCTTAGTGCGAAATCAGAGGTTTCCGATATAAAGTATGGCTTTGATTTAGGTGCAGTTGATTATATAACTAAACCATTAAATGGTGATTTATTGCGAGCACGTGTTGCCACACACATTCGCTTAAAACAGCAAAATACAGCGCTTGAACAGCAAGTAACCACCCTAAAAGAGAATGCTAAGCTTCGTGAAGATATTGAAAAAATCACCCATCATGATCTTAAGGGGCCGCTCAATAACATTCTATTTGAAACGGTGCGTTTGCAAGATAAATCTGCGGCAAACTCAATTAACAAAGCGGTTAATAATGTTGTTGATATGATCAACAATTCATTGAATTTATATAAAATTGAACAAGGTATTTACCAGTTGTCGTCACAACGTGTAAACCTGAACCAAATGATAAAAGACGCAGCTAATGCCATGTCAGTGATAGCACAAGAAAAGTCACTGAATTTTAACTTTATAGGTTTTGAAAAAACACAAATGATCACCGGTGAACCCTTATTGTGTTTATCAATTTTTAATAATCTCGTTAAAAATGCCGTGGAAGCATCACAAAACAATGATGAAATAACATTTTCATTAACTGATGAAATGAGTCATGTAAGCTTTCAAATAACCAATCAAGGCGTTATTCCAAAAGATTTACGCGCGACGTTATTTGAGAAATATAGTAGCTCGAACCACAACAGTGGTACGGGCTTAGGCACATATTCTGCTAAACTGATGACCGAAGTACAACACGGTGAAATATATTTTGAAATTATCGATGAACAGCAAACTATATTTATCGTTAAACTACCATCTATATAACATAATTATCACAGTTAAATATTGATAGTAATATTAAGCGAATTTCTCGCGATAATCCTTTGGCGTAACCCCAGTAAAGCGCTTAAATAACTGCCGAAAACTACTGATATCCTCATAACCAATCGACCAAATTATTTGATTTATTGGTTCGGTGGTTTTTTCTAAACGTTGTTTGGCATGCTCTACTCTTATTCGCTGCAAATAACTAAGTGGTGTTTCTGCCGTTGCTTGTTTAAAGCGCCGCTTAAAAGTACGGGCACCTAAGCCTACTCGCTCAGCAAGTTCGTCAATAAAAACATCATTATTAAAGTGAGATTCAATCCACTCTTGTGCTTTTAATATAGCTTGGTCGTTATGTTCTTTTTGTGCTTGAAACGAAGCGTAGGGTGATTGCTTTTGCCGTACGGGATCAAAAACAATTAACTTCGCACAATCAGAAGCAATATCTTTTCCGACATATTTGTCAACCAAATATAATGCTAAATCAATATAAGACATTGAGCCGGCTGAACAAATAACTTTACCGTTGTCTATTAGCATACGGTCACAGTCTAAACGAACTGACGGAAATAACCGCCTAAACAGATCCGCACTACGCCAATGCGTGGTCGCCGTTTTCCCGTTTAACAAACCGCATGAAGCAAGCACAAAACTTCCTGTACAATAACTAGCAATCGTTGTCCCTTGCTGATGACATTGTACTAACCATTGCTTTACTTCCGGTAAGTTATCAACCATAACATCGTCTGCACAGCAATCAATAACCGCTCTTACCGAAGAAGAAACTATAATAATATCAGGTATTTCATTGGTAATAATGTCAGCGGTTGGCGCTATTGCTATACCGTTGTAACCTTTGACCGGTTTGTTATTTATGGTAACGATTTGACATGATATTGCACTTTGCTCTTGCGTTGTATAGCGATGCTGCCGGCAATGCTCTGCAGCAAAAAACACATCAACTAAACCATAAACACCCGATAAAACACATTGATTAGATGCTAAAACCGCAATTTTCATCCTACTTAACCTTAAATAAATGTCACAAACACCACCAATAATGTCAAATATGCCACCTCAAAACTATCACTACAAGCGCTAAAATGAGTTCTCTACTGAAAAAAGCAAAATAAACGGGAATTTATTTTATGAAAACTTTGATCAAATCGATAAAAATCATATATTTTTTACTGCTGTTTTTCTTAATGTTGACCTTAGCTCTACTGCCTTTGCTGACAGATGCTGGATTAATCGTCAATTTTGTATATTTACCGCTCTGCTTTGTATTGTTAGGCATCATAAGCATTAATATTGAAAATAAACTAAATAAATGTGAGCAATTAATAAATCAACAACAGTCGTTGCTCAATCTAAAAAAATGTCGAATTTATCAGGGATTATGCTGCTTGCACTCTTAATATTTAGACACTGCCCCTGCTATAATAGCCAGCGTATTTATAGTTAACGGTTTTATAGGTTATGTCTGATTATCAATTAAGGTTTGGCGGTATTACTCGCTTATATGGCGATAAAGGAGCAAAGGCTCTGCAACAAGGTCATTTCTGTGTCATAGGAATTGGCGGTGTTGGCTCTTGGGTTGCCGAGGCACTTGCTCGTAATGGTGTTGGGCAACTGACATTAATTGACTTAGACGACTTATGTATAACGAATATTAACCGCCAAATACATGCACTAACTGATACTGTTGGCGAAAGTAAGGTTGATGTTATGGCAGCGAGGATCAAGCAAATCAATCCTGACTGCCAAGTTAACATAATAGAAGATTTCGTCACTTTGGAGAATGTTAGAGAGCTACTAGCAAATTCAATTGATTATGTTGTTGACGCCATTGACTCTGTTAATGTGAAAAGTGCCATTATTGCGCACTGTAAACGGAATAAGTTGCCAATAATCACCATTGGTGGTGCCGGTGGGCAAATAGATCCAAGTAAAATTGCCATTACAGATTTAAGCCAAACCTTTCAAGATCCTTTATTAGCAAAGGTACGTAATCAATTACGTCGTGAATATAATTTTTCTCGTAATGTGAAACGAAAGTTTTCAATTGACGCAATATTTTCGAGTGAACAACTACGGTATCCAGATAATGAAGGTAATGTTTGCCATGCAAAACAAGCAAATGAAGGAGCTATGCGCCTTGATTGCAGCGGCGGCTTTGGCGCAGCGACACATGTTACTGCTTGCTTTGCATTCTTTGCGGTAGGAAAAGCAATTGATAAATATTTAAAGCGAGCTTTAAACACTTAAGCATTTGCTTTATCAATTCAATGCTTACTCGCAGTTAACCAGCCTTTTCAATGCGCTTTAGTACCCAGTGACTTAAGCGCCAACTATTTGATAAATTTTACTGACAATCGAATTTAAACCATTACCGCGAGATGGACTCAAATGTTGTAATAAACCAAGTTCGTCAAAATATGCCTGCATATTAAATGCTAAAATTTGTTCCGCGCTTTTATTATTTACTGCCGCTAAAACAATGGCAATAAGTCCGCGAATTACCTTGGCATCGCTATCACCACTAAAGTAATAATTACCCGATGGCTGTTTCTGGCAATATAGCCACGCTGAGCTTTCACAACCTGAAATAAGCGATTGTTGGGTTTTCAATGACTGCTCTAACCGCGCTTGTTTTTTCCCTAACATCATTATTTCACGGTGCTTACTGTCCCAGCTTTTCGCATGTTGAAACAATGACAATATATCTTCAACAGCCAATGCGTTTATGTTTTTTTCAGCATTGCTTGCATTATTTTGCTCATTGGCCGTTTCATGAGTCATCGTTGGGACTTTTACAGCTATAGTCGTCTCAGTTATTTTTCTTAATGCTTCGATTACATAATCAATTTCTTCAATACTGTTATAGGCCGCCAAAGATAAACGAATGCAACCATCGATATTTAAATACTGCATTAAAGGCATTGCACAATGATGGCCAGAACGTACTGCAATGCCTAAACTATCAAGCTCAGCAGCAACGTCATGGTTATGCTGCCCGTTAAGCGTAAATGAAAATACCGGAATGTCTGGCTGCCCTTTCACAATAAATTTAAAACCTGAAATTTGCGAAAGTTGCGTAAAGCAGTACTGTGTTAAATACTGTTCATACTCCATCAACTCAACACTTTGCTGATTTTCTAAAAATCGTAAAGTGGCTCCGAATGCAATAATTCCGGCAATATTAGGTGTTCCCGCTTCAAACTTATGCGGTAAATCATTGAAGGTTGTGTGTTCGAAACTGACAGATTTAATCATCTCGCCGCCGGCCTGATAGGGTGACATATCGTTGAGCACTTGCTGTTTCCCGTAAAGCACACCAACACCTGTAGGTCCGTACATTTTATGGGCAGAAAAGAGATAGAAGTCGCAGTCTAATGCTTGTACATCAACAGGCAAGTGCGCGATAGCTTGAGCGCCATCAATAAGTGTCAAAGCCTGATATTTTTTTGCATATTTTATGATTTCTTTAACTGGATTAATACGCCCCAAAATATTGGAAATATGGGCGCAGCAAACAATACGAGTTTTTTCACCAATAACATCGGAAATTTTGGTAATATCTATTCGACCTTGATCATTTAATGGCAGTAGTTTTATTTTTGCCCCTGTTTGCTGAGCAACGATTTGCCACGGTACGATATTGGCGTGGTGTTCACCATAACTTAACACTATTTCATCATTAGCTTTTAAAAAATCCCGACCCCACGATTGTGCAACTAAGTTAATACTTTCAGTACTGCCTTTTGTCCATATAATTTCCTTAGTACTTTTAGCATTAATAAAAGTTTTTATCTGCTGACGAGATTCCTCATAAGCCTTGGTTGCTTTTGCACTTAACGCATGGGAGGCTCGGTGAACATTGGCATTGCTAGTTTTATAATAATCTTGATAACAGTCGATAACGGATGTCGGTTTTTGAGTACTTGCGGCGTTATCTAAATAGACTAATGGTTTGCCATTAATCATTTCTCGTAATATTGGGAACTGTTTTCGAAAGTCAGCGGCAGAAAAAGCGGTCATACATTCTATCATTTCAAATTAATGCAATAAGGAAGTCATTTAATTGTCATTATTATATCTTAACTTGTCAGTTAAGTTCTCTAAATCACCTAAAAATGCTAACAGTTTTGTAAAAATAGTCATGCTAAAAGCAGCAAGAATAGCAAAACTGAGCTATAACTTAATAAGAGTAATTCAAGGAGCCAGCTGTATGTCATTATTTTCATGGTTTATTCGCCCGACAAGAGTAAAATCTCCTAAAAATAATAAAATGTCACTTGAGCAAGAATTAACAACTTTTAATAACAATACCATGTGGCCTATTGCCAAAGTAAGAAAGAATACCGTCGTTCAGCAGCAAGAATATATAAGCTCAGCAACACATTTAAAACACTACAAAGATACTACAACATTTAAAGAACATACCAGCACACCGTTTGAACAGCACTAAGCTTATTGTCGCTAACTTAATATCAAATGCTACAAAGATGTTAAGTTAGCTATTAAATAACTTGAGCCATAACTAATCAAATAAAGCAGTGCGTAGAACTTCCATTGCTCGCTGATATTCACCCTGCTTAGCGAGATCCTGGCTAACATTATAGTGATAGCTTGGCATTAAAAACTGATTAGTTTTTAATGCCAGAATATCAATATATGCTGTAGGTAGCGCAAGCTCAAAATACTCAAGCTGTGTGCGAGCATAATAAGGTTTAAATGCCTGAACATTAGCATTTCTCTCACAAGTTTTAGCAGGAAATACGCCTAATTCATTTTGAAATTCTGCAGGTGTTATTAATTGCCAGCCAGAATTTATTTTCGTTAATATTGGTGTTGTCGGTTTAATTAATGTTCCCCAGGGAAGTTGAGACAATATAGATTCTCTGATGCTCAGCCTATCACCGTGATAATGCTTTGCGATCGTAACTATATTATGCGAGAAAGTCTGTTGCTGGTGTTGCTGGCACTTTTGATGTTGTGCTGGTAATGGGTACTCATCAATAAAACCGACAAAGTGCGCTAGTTCATGTGCCAGCACATTAATATCATCTTGTTGATCAAGATACATAATGCCATTATCAACATTTGCTCCTCCGCGCTCAACAATAACACCTAAATAACGACTAGAGATATCTTGGCGCCCTTCCCATACACTGGCCTTACAGGAAATTTTTTCGTGTGATGAGTGTAAACAATTTAGCGCTTTTTTCGGAATATATTTAGGCGTATATAAACACATAAACCGAGAGAGTTGGTGATGTTGAAATTGGTTGATTAACTGTTGAGCGTGGCGTAGGCCTTCTAAGTTAGTCGCAAACAATTGCACGTCAATATCACATTGTTTACTCGGGGCTATGTTGTTGGCATCAAAAACCGAGAATGACTTTAACTCTTGATAAAAATCGACTTGCTCAATATTGGCAAATTTTTCCTGATGTTGAAAAATAAAATCAATATTTCCCAATTGAAGTGCCACTTTATAAAGTAAAATCAAAGCGTCATCATGATCTTTTACTGGTAATAATAACGGCACAATATCGGAATAACGCTGGTTAATATAATAGTAATTGGCTAAGGCAATATGGGCAGCAACATGCTGCTTACGAATAGCGGTTTGGTACCATAGTACTGCAGCATTCGTTTGTTTTTCTAAAAGATAGTACTGCGCTAATTGATAGGCAATATCGGCATTTTCTTTTGCGTACAATTTCGCTAAATGCAACCAAGCAACGGTATTTATTTCTGCTGACAATTGCTCCAAACGTATCGTAGCTGTAGAAAAAGGTTCAATGGCATCGAGAAACGCTAATTGCGCGGGTTGAATTGTTGCCTGCTCAATTTTATGACGACAAAACTCAACATAAAAAAATAAGCTTAGCAGCATTGTGACTACTAAACTTATTAATAAACGAGATTTAAAAGCTGTCATTCTACAAGAAAAAAATAGGTTTATTGTACCGGTTTATTCTGTTGTATTGATTGACGCATAAGGTCTAACTCTAATTTCGCATACCTATGTTCAACAAATTCATAAACATTCGTACTTAATGCCAATTTAAAAAAGTTAATTGCTGAATTTGCATCCCCTTTCATTTGGCTATATTTACCTAAATAAAAGTAGGCTTCACATAAACGCTCAGTTAAAGCTTTATTTGAGCTAACTTTGTCAGCTAAGTGATCTATAAATGCCGCTTGTGACATTTTTCCAAGATATAAGTTGATCACATTTTTCGCCCAAACACTTTCATCGATTAATTGAGCATAAACAGATAAATCTGCTACAGCTTTTTGTTGATCAGTTTCAATATCAGCTAAATATTGCCATAACACACGGTAAGGGTCATTTTGTTGATACTGTCTGAATACTTTAAAATCATCTGCGGCGAGACTTGGACGACCACCATAATACAGCGCAATACCTCGGTTTAAATATGCATATTCATGATCAGGCGCTAACTCAATTGCTGAGTCAAAAGCGTCATAAGCCTGATTAAATTCTTGTAGTTGAGTAAAGTGGATGCCCAAAAAGTTATAGGCATCAACCATGTCTGGTTTTAAATTAATCGCTTGATTAAAATCAAAGCGTGCTAATGCTCGTAAGCCGACTTTGTCATATTCAACACCACGTTGATAAAACAATTCAGCTCGTTGCCCATCGCTAATTTCAGCACGTTGTAACACTTGGCTTAATCGCGCTAGTGCAATTTCACTTTTATAACTAATTGCAATTGGCTCAGCAATAATAAGTTGGCCAATCACTGATGGCGTAGCTTGATTAGCTGTGGTGCTACAACCTTGCGCTAATACCAAGCCAGAAATTAATAATACTTTGGAAAAAATAGCTTTTGAAAAAGTCACTTTTGAAAATTGTTTTCTGGAAAATAATTTATTATTAAGTAAACGCACGAAATACATAACCTTTAGTCAATTTTTTTAACTTATCGAGTATATAAAAAAGGGAGCTAATAAGCTCCCTTTTTATCAATACTAAAACGTTATAATTTGTTGCTCAATAACGTTAAGTTTATTTTACTATTATATTACTCTGCAGCATCAGCTTCTGGAGCCGCTTCAGCTGGTTTTTCAGCAGCTTCTTTCATGCTCAAACGTACACGGCCCTGACGGTCAACCTCAAGTACTTTAACAGTAACTTCCTGACCTTCTTTTAAAACATCGCTAACAGCGTTAACACGTTCTTCAGAAATTTGAGAAATATGTACTAAACCGTCTTTACCTGGTAATACGTTTACAAACGCACCAAAGTCTACGATACGTACAACTTTACCTGTGTAAATTGTACCTACTTCAATTTCTGCCGTTAATGCAGTAATACGTGCGATAGCGTCTTTCGCTTGCTCGCCGTCAGTTGCTGCAATTTTTACTGTACCGTCATCTTCAATTTCAATGGTAGTGCCAGTTTCTTCAGTTAATTGACGAATTGTTGCACCACCTTTACCAATGATGTCACGGATTTTATCTTGTGAAACTTTCATCGTATGGATACGCGGAGCAAATTCAGAAATATCTTCACGGTGTCCTTCAATCGCTTCATCCATCACACTTAAAATGTGAGTACGAGCTGCTTTTGCTTGGTTTAAAGCAATTTGCATGATTTCTTGTGTGATACCTTCAATCTTAATATCCATTTGAAGTGCAGTAATACCACCAGTAGTACCAGCTACTTTAAAGTCCATATCACCTAAGTGATCTTCATCACCTAAGATATCTGAAAGAACAACAAAGTTTTCGCCTTCTTTAACTAGACCCATGGCAATACCAGCAACCGATGCTTTAATTGGTACACCAGCATCCATAAGTGCTAATGAAGTACCACATACAGAAGCCATTGAAGAAGAACCATTTGATTCAGTAATTTCAGATACAACACGAACTGCATATGGGAATTCTTCAGCTGAAGGCATAACAGCTAACATACCACGTTTCGCTAAACGGCCATGACCAATTTCACGACGCTTAGGAGAACCAACAAAACCAGTTTCACCTACACAGTATGGAGGGAAGTTGTAATGCAACATGAAGTTATCAGTTTTTTCACCCATGATAGTATCAAGGCGTTGTGCATCACGTTGTGTACCAAGCGTAGCTGTTACTAAAGCTTGAGTTTCACCACGTGTAAATACTGCAGAGCCGTGAGTACGTGGTAATACACCTGTCATCACGTCTAATGCACGAATCATTTCAGGATCACGACCATCAATACGTGGAGAGCCTTGAGTGATTCGACCACGAACAACTGTTTTTTCTAAGTCGTGGAATAAGTCTTTTGCTTCTTGCACGTTAAGCTCTGCATCAGCTTCAAGTAATTGCTCAACAACTGCATTGCGGATTTCAGCAACTTTTTCATAACGCGCTGCTTTTTCAGTAATTTGGTATGCTTCGTTGACTTGTGCTTCAGAAAGCTCAGCAATTTTAGCAATTAACTCAGCGTTCTTAACAGGTGCTTCCCATTCCCATTTAGGGTTATTTACTTCAGCAGCCATTTCGTTAATTGCTGTGATAGCCGTTTGCATTTGCTCGTGACCATAGACAACAGCACCTAACATCACTTCCTCAGAAAGTACGTCAGCTTCTGACTCAACCATTAATACGGCAGAATCAGTACCAGATACAACTAAATCAAGTTGTGAAGTTGCTAATTCAGATTGTAATGGGTTAAGAATATATTTACCGTCAGTGTAACCAACGCGTGCTGCACCAACAGGGCCACTAAATGGCATACCTGAAATAGCTAACGCTGCAGAAGTACCTAATAAAGAAATAATATCAGGGGCAATTTCAGGGTTAGCTGAAACAACAGTGATAATAACTTGAACTTCGTTGGTAAACCCTTCAGGGAATAATGGACGAATTGGACGGTCAATTAAACGTGCAATTAATGTTTCTTCTTCTGAAGGACGACCTTCACGCTTAAAAAAACCACCTGGAATTTTACCTGCAGCGTAAGTACGCTCTTGGTAGTTAACCGTTAATGGAAAGAAGTCTTGACCTTCTTTCGCTTCTTTTTTACCAACAACAGAAACAAGTACTGAAGTATCGTCCATGCTTGCCATTACAGCACATGACGCTTGACGTGCAATAACACCCGTTTCAAGTGTTACAGTGTGTTGACCAAACTCAAAGGTTTTAGTAACTGGTTTGAACATATAATAAGTTCCTTAAATATTTTAGATTTAATCAATCTGTACAATTATTTATTCACTTAGTTACATGCTTAAATATTTATCTAAATATTAAGGCGTTAACATGAGTAACGCACTAAGTAGAACAAAAAATTATACAGTTTGATTGATTAGTTTTTTGCAATTATAAATTTTGCACGCACATTATACTTAACGAATAGGTTTTTACTAGCGTCAAAGCATAATTGTTAAACGTTAGCATTAAAATAGAACAAACATTTAGGTAAACTCAAGACAGCAATATACTCAGTAGGAATAATTAACCTTACTTATACGGTACTATTTGCTTCTATTTTATTTAAGCATTGCTTATACAAATACAAACTACGCAACATTAATGCTAACAAGCCGGTAAACTCAATTAACATTGCCATTCCAAATAGCCAGTAAAAAGCACTATCAGCTAAGGTTACAACAAGAGCAATACACGACAATAGATGCCCATAAAATAGCCAGCGACCATGTTTTTTCAACAATAGTTCATGCATATGAGGTAAATGCGCCATTGCCGAAAAATTAGTCATACATAAATTTTGTAAATGGGTATAAGGTAAAAATGAGGTAATTTTTAGCAACATGGCTTCTATAATGCTAACCAGATAAAAGTAGACAAAAACAGCACCAAATAACAGCGATTTCTTACCCGAAAATACCGAATCAAAAACAGTGTCAGGCAGAAAATATAAACAAACTAAAAGAAAAAAGCTGCTTGCCGAAAATTGCCAAAATTGCACGCTAGTATCCGTAACTTTACGTTTTCTTTGCCTAAAAAGTTTAAGTATCACTAAATTATAAAATGTGAGCAGAACAAGTATCATCCCTATTAGTACACTGCCAACAACGCTATTTGGCGTAATAACAAATAATAGCAATAGCAGTACTATGGCAACTGCAGGTAACCACCTTGCCAATAACTTAGGAAAGTTTGGCGTAACATGAAACATCGGGATAACTTGTAAACTAACGGCAAAAATCAATAAACCACCCCAACCAAAGCCGCCAAATAAAGCATGAATGTCAGTATAGTTTTTGTCGGCAAGAAAGCTTAGCCTTGAAAAGGCATTGCTGCTGTTTTGAATAAGAATTAGCAACCCTAAAACCACAACAAGTAGCAAAGATAAAAGTGCTATCCTTATGCCAACAATAGTGTCTCCTTGGCTAAGTTTTTTAATTAAAACGCGAGCAACTGAATAAATATAATACAAGAACCCTAGTCCCAATGTTGATATAGCAATCATCAACAATAAGGTTGTTGGCATAATAAAATTTAGCACTAATGCCAAGGTACCTATGGTATGTAAACCATGTGAAACATTAGCAACCCTGTTTGCATTGACGATACCAACGCCACCGATAACTGGTAAGAATTGATATAGTGCCCCCATCATTACCATAGACATAAAGCCTAAGGTAAATAAATGAGTAATAGCTAACATTCCTGGCTGCCAGCGACTTGTCCAAACCTCTTCACCGAGAAATAAAATCAGTAATGACGTGGCGATTAGCATTAATACCGCAGTTATAAAATAACGAAACGGTATACTTATCGCTGGTAAGGCACTAAAAGACAGGCTTGTAACATTCATCGTTGGGCTGACGTTGATGTGCGCTGGACAATAAAATCAGTAAATTGTTGGCTATTGCGCTGGTGGGCAATATGGATCACCACCTGATCGTCTGCTATTTTTTCACTGTAATATACCCAACCACTAGCTATAAGGCGTTCATACAAAGGAAATGGTTCGCGTCGATGCAAAACCTTTAACATACCGTTATCAGGCAGCGTGGATAACGTTGATAAAATAACTTGCATTGGCTCAGGTGGCGCCAGCGCGCTAACATCTACTTCGGTCGTTTTCATTTATACTGACTAGCTATTTTCAGCTGTTTTACAGTGTTCAACAACATGGTTTAACAGCACATCAGGCTCAGGAACACGCTGTTGTGTCATAGGATAAAGCATCATCTCTTCTTTCATATTATGCTGTTGCATTAATACCATTAGTGTTTCCGATGCGCCAATATAACTGTCTTTATCTTCATTCGTTAACGACTGTGCTAGTTCTGCAACTAATGCGCGCATTTGTTGGTGTTCACCACGCATTACTTGCGTAGGGCCCTGAGTAATACCAGTTGCCTGCTCAAATTCAGGAAATAAAATATTCTCTTCAGCTTCTAAATGTAATGTAAGTTCTTGCGAAAATTGACTAAAGGTTTGCGCGGCAAGTGACCAATTATTATCTGCCACTGCATTTTCTGCTGCGATAAAAAATTCATCACATTCGCGATGTTTAGTAGTCATAAATTCTGGGATAGATGTCATAAGAAATTCCTCATCAATAGATAATGAGATTTTAGCGCAAGCGCGTTAATTTTCTTTGACTTAGCATAATAATAACGCCAACTCCGCTCAAGATTATTTATCTCTAGAACTAAATTAAATAAAAGACAGGGCTTTATTGACCAGCGATTAACGTTTTTACAAGCATAAAAAAGGAGCTATAAAGCTCCTTTGATAATTCTTTGCTTACTTTGGTAAGTAAAGTGTGTCTTAGCGACGTAAACCTAATTTACCGATTAAAGCAGTGTAACGTTCAACGTTTTTGCCTTTTAAGTAATCAAGTAATTTACGACGTTGGCTTACCATGCGTAATAAACCACGACGAGAGTGGTGATCATGGATGTGCTCTTTGAAGTGACCTTGTAAGTGGTTGATTTGTGTAGATAACAAAGCAACTTGTACTTCTGGAGAACCAGTGTCACCTTCAGATTGTGCGTATTCAGCAACGATTGCTGCTTTTTCTGCTGCATTTAAAGACATAATATTTACCTTTATTTTAGTGTTTTAAAAATCGCGTCGAGCCGAACACTAAATCAGCAAGACGTTCTAAAGAGCGCGTATTCTAGCAACAACGACCATAATTGCAAGCCATTCATTAACAATGTCTTGTAGGCACTAGGCAACAACAGTAATGCGTTTAGGTGCAACTAAACCGTCATCATCAATTTGGCCTACGCCAATAAATTCACCGGTTTCAACATCATCACCAATAAATACTTGTACTAAGCCTTCACTTGGCGCATTAGTACATTGCACAGGGTTACCATGACGTAAAAAATTCGCTGACATATCATCAACAAATACCGCTGGTATTCCGTCGCATGCTGTTGTCATCGGCAGCAGTAGTGGGTCTAAATAAACCGCTGGAGCAACTTCTTCCGCTTGTGCTTGCTCTAGCAAAGCTTCTAACTGAGACATAGTTACCATGCGATTCGTTGGGTAATTCCCCACGGCGCTGCGATGTAGATGCGCAACATGAGCACCACACCCTAACAATTCGCCTAAATCATCAATAATGGTGCGAATATAGGTACCTTTTGAGACATGAATATCTAAATCGACTTCATCACCTTCAAAGCGCAATAACTCTAAATTATAGACAGTAATGTCACGAGACTCACGAGGAACTTCAATACCTTCACGCGCATATTTATATAGCGGTTGCCCTTGATATTTCAGGGCAGAATACATTGATGGTACTTGCTTTGTGGTACCACGAAAACTGTCTAATGCGTTTGCCAATTGCTCGGCAGAAACATCAACAGGCTTCTCACAAACAACTTCACCGTCAATGTCACTGGTGGTGGTACGTACGCCAAGTTTGGCAGTAACCTGATACGTTTTATCGGTATCTAGTAAGAACTGTGAAAACTTAGTCCCCTCACCTAAACATATTGGCAGCATACCTGTTGCTAATGGGTCTAACGCACCGGTATGCCCCGCTTTTTGCGCAAAATAAATTCGCTTAACTTTTTGTAAAGCGCTATTTGATGACATGTCATAAGGCTTGTCTAATAACAAAACACCATTTATAGCACGGCCTTTTCTTTTCTTTGCCATTATTACTCGCTCTCAGAAGCTTCTTCATTGTCACCTTGATGATTTTTTACATCTTCAGCAACAGCTTTATCAACCAAGTTCCCCATACGTACACCTTCAACCATTGATTTGTCATAAACAAACCTTAGTTCAGGCATAATACGGGCTTTAATACGTTTAGCTAATAAAGTACGAATGTAGCTCGCCGCTTCATTTAGTACTTCTAATGAATGATCAATATTTTGACCTTCTAAGGTAAAAAATGTTACGAATACTTTCGCGTACGCTAAATCACGAGTAATTTCTACTGCATTAACCGTAACCATACCTAAACGCGGGTCTTTAACTTCGCGTTGAATGATCATCGCGATTTCTTTTTGAATTTCTTGTGCTACTCGATCGGTTCGAGCAAATTCTCTAGCCATCTTAAACTCCTAACAAAAACGGAGGCTAAGCCTCCATTTCTAAATTATCTATGTTTTAAAACTTAAAGTTCAACTGTTTATCGATTTTATTGAATGGTAATCTCAAGTTTAACAAGGCGGAAGCACGCAGCGTATATTCATACGCGAGTACTTCCAACGAAGTTAACGAAGCGATTAACGTCAATAAAACTATAAACTACGTTTCACTTCAACCGTTTCAAACACTTCAATTTGGTCACCAACGCGTACATCGTTGTAGTTCTTAACACCGATACCACACTCAGTACCGTTACGAACTTCTTGTACGTCATCTTTAAAGCGACGTAACGACTCTAGCTCACCTTCGTAAATTACAACGTTTTCACGTAGTACACGAATAGGTGCAGAACGCTTGATAATACCTTCTGTAACCATACAACCAGCAATTGCACCAATTTTCGGCGACTTAAATACGTCACGAACTTGTGCCAAACCAATAATTTCTTGTTTGAATTCTGGCGCAAGCATACCGCTCATTGCTTGTTTCACTTCGTCAATTAAGGCGTAGATAACACTGTAGTAACGTAAATCGATTTTCTCTGATTCAATTACTTTACGTGCCGCGGCATCAGCACGAACGTTGAAACCAACAACAATCGCATTTGACGCAGCAGCAAGTGTTGCATCAGTTTCTGTAATACCACCAACACCAGAGCCAATAATCTTAACTTTAACTTCATCAGTTGAAAGTTTAACAAGTGAGTCTGAAATTGCTTCTAATGAACCTTGAACATCTGACTTAAGTACAACATTTACTTCAGAAATATCACCTTCAGCCATGTTAGAGAACATGTTTTCAAGTTTTGATTTTTGCTGACGAGCAAGCTTCACATCACGGAATTTACCTTGACGATATAAAGCAACTTCACGTGCTTTCTTCTCATCTTTAACAACCGTAGCTTCATCACCTGACTGCGGTACGCCACTTAGGCCTAGAATTTCAACTGGAATTGAAGGGCCTGCTGATTTAATTGCACGACCATTTTCATCACGCATCGCACGAACGCGGCCGTATTCTAAACCACAAAGAACGATATCACCTTGATTTAAAGTACCTTCTTGAACTAGTACCGTTGCCACAGGGCCACGACCTTTATCCAATTTAGACTCAACTACAACACCGTTTGCCATTTTATCAACAACAGCTGTTAACTCTAAAACTTCTGATTGTAATAAGATTGAGTCAAGTAGTTCGTCAATACCTAAACCAGTTTTAGCTGAAACGTGACAGAATTGAACATCACCACCCCAATCTTCTGGGATAACGTCATGTTGAGACAACTCAGTTTTAACACGATCTGGATCAGCCGTTTCTTTATCCATCTTGTTAACAGCAATAATAATTGGCGCTTCTGATGCTTTCGCATGTTGAATCGCTTCAATTGTTTGTGGCATAACACCATCATCTGCTGCAACAACGATAATAACGATATCGGTTGCTTTTGCACCACGTGAACGCATGGCAGTGAACGCCGCGTGACCTGGAGTATCAAGGAAAGTGATCATGCCATGACCCGTTTCAACATGATAAGCACCAATATGCTGGGTAATACCACCAGCTTCACCATCGGCTACTTTTGCTTCACGAATATGGTCAAGTAAAGATGTTTTACCATGGTCAACGTGACCCATAATAGTCACTACTGGCGCACGAGTAATTGCATCACCTGCATCACCACGGTCAGAAAGTACTGCTTCTTCTAAAGCATTTTCTTTTACTAACACCACTTCACGACCCATTTCTTCAGCAACTAATGCAGCTGTTTCTTGGTCAATAACTTGGTTGATAGTCGCCATTGCGCCCATCTTAAACATTACTTTAACAACTTCAGCACCTTTAACTGACATTTTATTTGCCAATTCAGCAACAGAAATTGTTTCACCAATGCGAACTTCTGACATTTTAGCTTCAACAGGTTTTTGGAAACCATGTTTTAAGCTTTGTGGTGCCGATAAACTTAATTTACCTTTACCTTTGCCGTTTCTGCCACCTCGGTTTCTATCTTGACCCGCAGGTTTCTTCTTACGACGACGGCGTCCACCTTCATCAGCAGAATCGCTTTTATCTTCAGCTTCTTGTGCATACTTAGAAGAAGTTAAATGAACAACTTCTTTTTCTTTTGCTTTACGTTCAGCTTCTTGTTCTTTCCAACGTGCTTCATTTTCTTCAGCTAGTTTACGCGCTTTTTCAGCTGATAAACGTGCTTCTTCTTCAGCTTTAGCAGCTAATTCAGCTTCTTGTTGTAAGCGTAACTTTTTAGCTTCTTCTGTTTCAGCAGGAGCTGGCGCAGGTTTAGTTGCTGACTCTTCAATGCTTTTCGCTTTAGCAACTGCTGCTTGCTTGGCTTTTGCTTCAGCTTCCGCTTTTGCTTTAGCAGCGGCTTCAGCTTCTGCTTCTGCTTTAGCAGCGGCTGCAGCTCGAGCATTCTCAGCTTCTTTCGCATCTGCTTCAGCTTTCGCTTTTGCATCTGCTTCAGCTTGAATGCGCGCTTCTTCAGCTGCTTTTGCTTCAGCTTCTGCTTGTTGTTGCTCTTCTAAATCACTACGTTTTACATAAGTACGTTTTTTACGAACTTCAACTTGCACTGATTTTGCTTTACTACCATGACCTAGCACTAAAGTTGATTTTTTCTTACGGCTAAGCGTCATTTTGCTTGGGCTAGCTGTTGAATCATCACCGTGTTGCTTTTTCAAATGTTCAAGCAGGGTTTCTTTCTCTTCTTGCGAAACAGAATCAGTTGCCGATTTTTTCACGCCTGAATCAGCCAATTGGCTCACTAAGCGATCCACCGGTGTACCGATTTCTTTGGCAAGTTCTTCTACCGTTACGTTTGCCATCTATATAATTCTCCCGGTGAGTTATTCTTCGTTAAACCAACAAATATTACGTGCAGCCATAATTAGCTCGCCCGCTTTGGTTTCATCTAATTCTTCAATGTCTGATATTTCATCAACGCCTTGCTCGGCAAGATCTTCTAATGTTGTAATACCACGACTCGCTAATACAAATGCTAAGTGACGCTCTAAGCCTTCAAGGGCTAATAAGTCTTCTGCTGGCTCAGCACCTTCAAGTGTTTCTTCGCTTGCTAATGCTTGCGTTGTAATTGCCGCTTTTGCACGATCACGTAACTCTTCAACAATCTCTTCGTCCATGCCATCAATATCAAGCATTTCCGCAACAGGTACGTAAGCAATTTCTTCTAATGAAGTAAAACCTTCCTCAACTAGCATTAATGCAAAATCTTCATCGAGATCTAATTTCTCTGTGAATAATGTTAATACTTTATCGTTTTCAGCTTGGTGCTTTTCATTCATGTCAGCAACAGTCATTACGTTAAGTTCCCAGCCTGTTAACTGGCTAGCTAAACGTACGTTTTGACCACTGCGGCCAATAGCCATAGCTAAGTTGCCTTCTTCAACAGCAATATCCATGGTGTTTTTATCTTCATCAACGATGATAGAAGCGACTTCAGCTGGTGCCATTGCGTTAATAACATATTGTGCTGGGTTATCATCGTATAAAACGATATCAACACGTTCGCCACCAAGTTCACCTGAAACTGCTTGTACACGTGAACCACGCATACCAACACAAGCACCAACTGGGTCAATGCGTTTGTCGTTACTTTTTACCGAAATTTTCGCACGAGAGCCAGGGTCACGAGCAGCTCCTTTGATCTCAAGCATCTCTTCGCCAATTTCTGGCACTTCAACACGGAATAATTCAATTAACATGTCAGGCTTAGTACGACTAACAAATAACTGTGCACCACGTGCTTCAGGTTTAATTTCATAAAGTAAACCACGAATACGATCGCCTGGACGGAAGCTTTCACGCGGTAACATATCATCACGGTAAACAATTGCTTCAGCATTGTTACCTAAGTCTAAAATGACGCTATCACGACTAGCTTTCTTAACCACACCAGTAATAATTTCGCCGACTTGCTCTTGGTACGCATCAACAATTAAACCACGTTCAGCTTCACGAATTTTTTGAACAATAACTTGCTTCGCTGTTTGTGTTGTTACGCGGTCAAATTTAACTGACTCAATTTGCTCTTCAACAAAATCACCAACGTTTAATTCAGGATCATCATATTGTGCAGCTGCTAAACTAATTTCAGCATATGGATTTTCCATTGGTGTTTCGTTTTCATCAACGATTAACCAACGACGGAAAGTATCAAATTCACCACTTGCACGGTCAATACATACACGAACTAAAATTTCGCCTTCGTATTTCTTTTTTGTCGCTGTTTCTAAAGCGGTTTCCATTGCTTCAAAAATGCTCTCTCGCGGTAATGCCTTTTCATTAGAAACAGCATCTACGACCAGTAATATTTCCTTACTCATGCTAGTTAGCCTTTCTCATTATTTTAAATTTATTTACTATGGTTATAAACAAGGTGTGCCTTGTCTATGTTACTGATAACGAGCTCATACTCTTCGTTATCTACCACTACAATTAAGCTGTCGTTTTCAATAGCAACTAACTTGCCTTTAAATTTACGACGGCCATTCAATGGCATTGAAATTTTTACTTCTATTGTTTCATCAATAACAGCAGCAAAATGCGCTTTATCAAAAAGAGGACGATCAAGTCCTGGCGATGAAACTTCTAGGTTGTATTCACTACTAATTGGGTCTTCTACATCGAGAATAGCCCCTACTTGATGACTCACTTCTGCACAGTCATCAACATCGATGCCATTTTCATGGTCGATAAATATTCTTAATACTGAATGATTACCTGCGCTGATAAATTCAACGCCAAGTAACTCCTTACCCGTTTCTTCAACGGCAGGACGTAACATATCAGTTAATTTGTGTTCAAATTTAGCCAATCAATTTTCTCCAAATTGGAAGAGTTCAGAAACAAAAAAAGGGCATAAAGCCCAGCGATATACTTGCTGATATTGCACCTTTTTAATGTTCTTAAGATACAAAAAAGCCCCATTACGCGGGGCTTATTTCACTGAACCCACGATGTAAGCCAAGAAAACTTGGCTTTTTACAACAATATTTTAGATATTTAAACCTAATTGGTTAAATTATCTACTCAGTGAAATATTGCTATATTCAAGCGTGGCAAATTATATAGCGTTGTTGTAGCCATAGCAAGTTAATTTTCCTTGCCATTTAGATAATACAACAGCGCTAATCGTTGAATTATTTAAAAAGTAAAATATAAATTTACATAACATTACTATAATAATTATTGCGGCATAATCAGATAGTTAGTAAATTAGTGCGAATGATAAAAAAATATTACATATTTTAACTCAACAACCATTAAGTAGTTCAACTTTTACGCCATGCTTCGGCACTTTGGAATGTTATGTATACGTATACACAGTTACTGTTAAGAAATTTTCTTTTTGCCTTAGGTTTTAGCGCCGTGGTTGGTATTGCAAGTGCTGTTTTATTAGCAATGCAGACCAGTGAAGACCAGCACCAATATCAACAAGTTTTACATGCCTTTGATAGCGAAAATGATGTCATAAACAATAGTGATTTAGCGCAACTTATTTCAACAGCAAATACCTATCACTTTATCAATATCGGTAATAATGATGGGGCTATTCTCGTCAATCAACAAAAAAACAGTGCACCATTGGCTGATTTTATTTTATCCCCTATTAGCCAAGTAAAATTAAACAAAAGTGGCTTAAATGTTCGATATCAATTATCTGTCACCAATAATCTTTCTTTGCTACTCAATATTGTTTTAGCAGTATTTGTTTTATCAATTCTATTTATCGTTATTGCGGCCTCATTTAGCATTAAACGCTATAGACGTTTGGCGGGGAAGATTAACCAACAAATTAAAGGTGATCTCGCCAATATTATTACGGGTAATGAGGCTGTCGATAAAAATCAAGATGATGAAATTGACTTACCTGAAATTCAACAACATTTAACTGAGATAAAAAACTTAATTGCCGATAAAATTTCTGCAACCACCCTATTAGAGCAAGATGCTTATATTGAACCGGTAACAAAATTAGAAAACCGCAATCGCTTTATTCAGTTTTTTGAAAATGCCGACAGTCGCTCTGATTTTGGTGTACTTTCAATTACCCGTTGCTCTGAATTGCAAACCATTAACCAAATTCACGGCTATCACGAAGGCGATACCTATATTCGCGATGTTGCCGAAATAATGAAACATGCCATTAGCCGCTATAAAGGTGCACAAGTTTTCCGACTAAACAGCTCAGACTTTGCAACCCTTATTCCAAATGTCACTTTAAAAAGCGCTGAAAACTTTGCTAACGACTTAACGGGCAAGTTTAACGAATATCAACAAGCATCTGATCTAGACTCTGTCGGCTATACTGGCTTAGTGTATTTTGATGATGATAAGCCTTTAGGTGAACTACTTGCTCTTGCCGATACAGGTATTAGTGTTGCGCAAACACAGCAAGTTAACGCATGGTTTGCTCAAACTGATAATAGTATTTTAGAAAATAGTAGTGCAAGTTACGGCAATCAAAACTGGCGACAAGAAATTGATAGCGTTATTGAAAATCAACGTATTAACTTATTAGTTCAGCCCATTAAACCAAGTAGCCCAAATAATCGTGTATACGGTGAAGTACTAGCTCGTTTTTTAAATAGCAGTGATGATATTTTACCAACAGCGTCTTTTTTCGCTATGGCTGAGAAACTAGATAAAATTGTTGCCGTTGACCGCATGATTATCGAAGCGGCCATTAAAGAAATTACCGATAAGAACATGCAAGACCACTTTTTTGGTATTAACGTTAGTGCGCGTTCAATTAACGATGGCCATTTTTTAATTTGGTTAGAGCGTCGCCTTTTACGTGATTCTGCAATTGCATCAAAATTAGTATTTGAAATCACTGAATATGGCCTACAGCAAAATATCAAAACCAGTAAAAACTTTATTGATATGATACATCGCGTTGGCGCTCGCATAACAGTAGAACGTTTTGGTGTTGGTTTAACCTCATTTAAATTTTTTAGAGACTTAAAACCAGACTTTATCAAAATGGACAGCACTTACACCCGTGATATTGACGAAGATAAGAACAATCAATATTTTCTTCGCTTAATGGTCGATTTAGCCCACAGATTGAGCATTAGTGTTTTAGCAGAAAGTGTTGAAAGCCAAGAGGAGAAGTTTATGTTGGAAAAACTCTTTATTGATGGCTGCCAAGGTTTTTATATCGGCAAACCTAAAAATCTATCTGCGCTTTAATTTGTCTTTATTAAATCGGCCAAACACAACGCTTTGGCCGAAAATGCTCACTACACAACCTCAACACTTCTGCTTCAACTCAAGTAAACATTCATTTTATGTACATTTTTCAATCTCGAATAATTCTAGCGCAATAAAAATGTAATAACCTTACGCTTCATATGTTGTTTATTCATTGATAAACACGGATAATAGCCTGAATTTTTACTGTAAAATATATTTATAATGACTGATTACCTACTGCTGTTAGTTGGCACAGTATTAGTAAATAACTTTGTTCTGGTTAAGTTTCTCGGCTTATGCCCATTTATGGGCGTGTCGTCAAAAACTGAAACTGCCATTGGCATGTCGTTCGCCACTACATTTGTGATGACTATCGCGTCGTTATTAAGTTATATCGTTAATACCTATATTCTTGCGCCGCTAGGTTTAGAATACCTAACCACGATAACCTTTATCTTAGTTATTGCCGTTGTAGTGCAGTTTACGGAAATGGTGGTACACAAAACCAGCGCTAATCTTTATCGCCTGTTAGGTATCTTTTTACCCTTAATAACCACCAACTGTGCCGTTTTAGGTGTTGCAATACTAAACCAAAATGAAAAACACAACTTCTTTGAATCTGTCATTTATGGTTTTGGCGCTGCGGTTGGTTTCTCTATAGTACTTATTATGTTTTCTGCTATGCGTGAAAAATTGGCCAATGCCGATATTCCAACGCCGTTCAAGGGCTCAGCAATTGCCATGATTACCGCAGGTTTAATGTCATTAGCTTTCATGGGCTTTACAGGTTTGGTGAAATTTTAATGGAAACAATTATTGCTATTTTAGTCGTTGGCGTAATTGCAGCATTATTTGGTGCCCTGCTTGGCTTTGCTTCGGTCCGATTTAAAGTTGAAGGTGACCCACTTGCCGAGCAACTCGACGCTTTATTACCGCAAACTCAATGTGGCCAATGCGGTTACCCTGGATGTAAACCATACGCAGATGCGGTCGCTAACGGTGAAGCCATTAATAAATGTGCTCCTGGTGGTGAAGATACCATCAAGAAAATAGCCGACTTAATGGGTGTTGAAGTACAGCCGCTTGATGAAAACCACGAAACTGATACTACGCCAAAAGTTGCGTTTATCATCGAAGAAGATTGTATTGGTTGTACTAAGTGTATTCAAGCCTGCCCTGTTGATGCCATTATCGGTACCACTAAGCAAATGCACACCATTATTGCCGACGAATGTACAGGCTGTGACTTATGTGTTGCTCCTTGCCCCGTTGATTGTATAGAAATGATCCCCGTCGCGACAACCACACAAAATTGGCAGTGGGATTTAACATCGATTCCTGTCGTACAAATAGATTAATGAGGTTCGGGTGGAATCACTAATAGAGCGTATTAAAAAAGGTCACTTTTCTCAATTTCATGGCGGAATTCATCCACCGGAGCAAAAGTTTCTTACTTCTACTAAACCAATCGCAAGCGCGCGTATTCCAACGCAGCTAACTATTCCTGTACGCCAGCATATCGGCCAGCCCGGTAACATTATGGTTACTGTTGGCGATAAGGTCCTGAAAGGTCAAGCGTTAAGCACTAGCGATAGTCCAATGCAATTGCCCGTTCACGCACCAACAAGTGGTACCATAACCGCTATCAAACCATCAGTCATTCCGCACCCTTCAGGTTTAAGTGAAACCTGTATTATGCTTAAGCCTGACGGTGACGATACTTGGTGCGAGCGCACTATTTGCCCTGACTATCAATTACTAAGCAAAGGGCAGATTTTAGAAAAAATAGCCAATGCAGGTATTGCCGGTATGGGTGGTGCTGGTTTTCCGACACAAGTTAAGGTTGGCACCTTAGCTAAAATCAATTATTTAATTATAAATGCGGCTGAATGTGAGCCTTATATCACCGCTGACGATCTTTTAATTCAAGAACACAGTCCAACGGTAATCGATGGCATTAAAATACTTGATCATTTACTGGCGCCAAAAAACATTTTAATTGGTATTGAAGACAACAAACCTAAAGCCATCGCAACATTACAAAAAGCCACTGCTGATATTGACCATATTCACGTCTGTGTCATTCCTACTAAGTACCCAAGTGGCGGTGAAAAACAACTGATTAAAATTTTAACCGACCAAGAAGTACCAAGCGGTGTGCTACCAAGCACACTGGGCATTGTTATGCAAAATATAGCAACTTGCTTTGCAATTGCTGATGCTGTGATAAACGATACGCCGTTGATAAAGCGTGTTGTGACAATAAGTGGTCAAGCATTAGAAAAGCCGCAAAACACTTGGGCGTTAATAGGTACGCCAGTAGGCTTTCTTACGGATAATTGCGGCTACGATAATCAGCAGCATAAACACCTTATTATGGGTGGCCCTATGATGGGCTTTAGCCTTTCCAATGACCAAATACCCGTCATTAAATCAACAAATTGTATTTTAGCACCTAGTGAGGCTGAGATAGCTTCTCCATATTCTACGGGCAGCAAAGAAGTTGAATGTATTCGCTGTGGGCAATGTGCCGATGTTTGCCCTGCACAGTTACTGCCACAAGAGTTACAATGGAGTGCAAAAGCAAAAGATCAGCAACAACTGGCTAAACTAAATCTATTTGATTGTATTGAATGCGGCGCGTGTGCTTATGTTTGTCCAAGTCAAATTCCTTTAGTACATTATTATCGTGTTGCAAAAGCGGAAATACGTCAGCAAAAATTACTTGATATCAAAGCCGAAAAAGCAAAAGTTCGATTTGAAGCGCGTAAAGAACGTCTTGAACGGGAAAAAATTGCCCGTGCAGAGAAGCACAAAAAAGCTGCTGAGGCACGTAAAGCCAGAATGAATTCTGGTACTACAGAAGCGAAAACAGAAAGGTCGGCAGTTGCTGCAGCACTTGCGCGTGTTAAAGCGAAGAAAGCACAAGCTAATAAGCAAGATGATGCTCCATCGCAAAGTGTTACCAATAGCGAGCAAGTTAGTGACCAAAAAAGTCAGGTTGCTAATGCAATTGCACGTGCTAAGGCGAAAAAGCTCGCTAAACAAGTTAAAGAAGCCTCGACAGATACTACAAAACCAGTGCAAGCCGACGACACTGTTAATCAAGAACCAACATCAACGGTGAACGATAAAAAAGCAAAAGTTGCAGCAGCGATTGCAAAAGCTAAAGCTAAGAAAAAACAAAAGCAAAAAGAAGGCGCTGCTCAGAATATAACTGAAGAAATAAGTGTTACTGAAAAAACGAGTACTACTGAAGTTGAAAAGTCTGACAGCAATAATAACAGTAAAAACTTAGGCCATTCTACGCCATCATCAGAAAAAAGCAGCGATGATGCAATCGACAAAAATACTAAGATTGCCAGCGCAGTTGCAAAGGCTAAAGCCAAGGCAAAAGCAAAGCGTGATGCAAAAAGTACATCAGGTACTACTGCAGAGAAAAATGATGATGTAACGGTTGACTCGGATATAGATGCTACAACTGACAATAGTCATGCAGTAAAAGTCGAAATAGAAAAAACAACGCTAGTAGAAAAAGACGCAGAAAAGCCAAATGCTGAAAGTAGCAAAAAAGCTAAAATAGCGGCGGCAGTAGCAAAGGCAAAAGCGAAAAAGCTTGCTGCATCGTCAAGCGAGCAAACGGCAGAACCGACAACAACCGCAACAGCTAACAATGACAAAAAAGCTCGTATAGCAGCAGCGGTTGCGAAGGCAAAAGCGAAAAAGCTTGCTGCCCAAACAAATAAATCACAAACTTCAGAGTAATTGATAACCATGGCATTTTGGATAGCAAGTTCACCACATAACCATCAACAAAGTGAAACATCGAGCCTGATGCGACTGGTTATTTACGCAACAATTCCAGGTATATTTGCTCAGTGGTATTTTTTCGGCTGGGGAAATTTAATTCATATTTCTATGGCCGTTGTTACGGCTTTAGTGGCAGAATTTGCCATTTTGTCAATTAGAGAGAAAAAAATACGTCCACAGTTATTTGATGGTAGTGCCATATTAACTGCAGTATTACTTGGTATCAGTTTACCAGCCCTCGCCCCATGGTGGATCACCATCATTGGTAGCTTATTTGCGATTATCGTGGTGAAACAGTTATATGGCGGACTAGGTCATAACCCATTTAACCCGGCAATGGCCGCCTATGTGATGCTACTTATTTCTTTCCCGGTACAAATGACACAGTGGCAACCACCATTACCATTATTAGCGATTGATTTACAATTTAGCGACACCTTACAATTAATTTTCTCAGGGTTTACCGCCGAAGGGTATTCTGTGGAACAAGTACGTAGCCAAATTGATGGTGTTACCATGGCAACACCGCTTGATACCGTAAAAACGAATATCACTTTAGGACTAACTGTAGTTGAAAGTATGCAATCACCGGTTATAGGTGAGCACTTTGGCATTGGTTGGGAGTGGATGAATGCAGGCTTCTTATTAGGCGGTTTGTTTTTATTAGCGAAAAAAGCCATTCATTGGACAACACCATTAAGCTTCTTATCAAGCTTATTTATTTGTAGTTTTATTGCCTTTATTATTAGCCCAGATAGCAGCGCATCAACCATGTTTCATTGGTTTACTGGCGCAACCATGCTTGGGGCATTTTTTATATTAACCGACCCAGTATCTGGAGCTACAAGTGTTAAAGGACGCCTTATTTTTGGTGCTCTTGCTGGTTTACTTGTATATGTGATCAGAAAATTTGGTGGTTATCCCGATGCTGTCGCTTTTGCAGTATTACTATGTAATATGGCGGCACCGTTAATAGATCAGTATACCCGCCCTCGCACCTATGGCCACAACGTTGGAGTAAAGAAATAATGTCAGCATTAGCTCCTGCCATTAGTAAAAACGCGAAAGTACTAACACTTTTCGCTATTGCCTGTACGGCAAGTGTTGGCTTAGTACACTTATTGACGAAAGACAGAATTGAACTACAAGCACAGCAGCAGCTTATTAGACAGTTAAATGAAACCATTGACGAAAGCAACCATGATAACGAAATGTTTCGCGATTGCATTATTGCACCTGCCGATCCTCGTAGCGATCTCACCGTTGATGTTATATACCGCGCAAGAATGAATAATGCGCCAATTGCCGCAGCAATAAAAACCGTAGCTCCTGACGGTTATAACGGTAATATTGAACTACTTATTGCCATTAATAATGACGGTAGTGTTAGCGGCGTCCGTACTTTATCACACAAAGAAACTCCAGGGTTAGGTGATAAAATTGAATTGAAAAAAAGTGACTGGATCACTAAATTTTCTGGTAAAAAAGTGCTGGAAGAAAATGATAGCCGTTGGGGTGTCGTTAAAGATGGTGGCATGTTTGATCAATTTACCGGCGCAACTATTACACCACGTGCCGTCGTGAGAACAGTCAAGAAAACGCTAGATTACTTTTCTAATAATCAAGAAGTAATATTTACCACAGCAAGTAACTGTGAGACTAAATAATGAAAATGAATGCTGAATACAAAGAACTTGCTTGGCAAGGCTTATGGAAAAATAACCCTGGTCTTGTACAATTGCTTGGCCTTTGCCCGCTACTCGCCGTAACTTCAACAGTTGTTAACGCATTAGGTTTAGGTATTGCCACCTTATTCGTATTAATTTGTTCTAACGCGACAGTTTCTGCTATTCGCCAATGGGTGCCAAAAGAAATTCGTATCCCTATTTTTGTTTTGATCATCGCCGCCTTTGTTACTTGTGTGCAGCTTCTAATGAACGCATATACTTACGACTTATATCAGTCGTTAGGTATTTTCTTGCCCTTGATTGTAACGAACTGTGCCATTATTGGACGCGCAGAAGCTTATGCTTCTAAAAACCCAGTCAAACAAGCTAGTTTTGACGGTCTAATGATGGGGCTTGGCTTCTTAGCAGTGTTGGTGGTGCTAGGTGGTATAAGAGAAATTCTTGGCCAAGGTACTTTATTTGATGGCGCTAATTTACTATTAGGTGCTTGGGCAACTGACTTAAAATTGGAAGTGTATCAACTCGATAGCCAATTTTTGTTGGCTATATTACCTCCGGGCGCTTTCATCGCAATGGGCTTTTTAATTGCGGGTAAAAATGCCATTGATAATAAAATAGCACAAGCGAAACCTAAAAAATTAGAACAAGCCATTGAGCGTGTTCGTGTTAACTTTGAAAGTTAACGCTATTATATACAGGCACTCGTTTACATTCGGTTTTAATACATAATAATAACCATAAGTCAGTAAAATCAGATGAATAAAGAAAAGAGATTAGAAATATTAACCCGACTTCGGGACAATAACCCTACACCGACAACAGAGTTGAACTTTTCCAGCCCTTTTGAGTTATTAATAGCGGTTTTATTATCAGCGCAAGCAACAGATGTCGGTGTCAATAAAGCAACTGATAAACTTTATCCAGTTGCTAATACCCCACAAGCCATTTTAGATTTGGGCTTAGACGGTTTAAAGTCTTATATAAAAACCATTGGCTTATTTAACACCAAAGCCGTAAACACTATAAAGACTTGCCAAATGTTGGTTGACTTACATGGCGGTGAAGTCCCTGAAAGTAGAGAAGCATTAGAAGCATTGCCAGGTGTTGGCAGGAAAACGGCCAACGTAGTGCTTAACACTGCATTTGGCTGGCCGACAATAGCTGTGGACACACATATCGACCGCGTATCAAATCGAACTAAATTCGCCATGGGCAAAAACGTGGTAGAAGTTGAACAAAAGCTTCTAAAAGTGGTTCCAGCCGAATTTAAAGTAGATGTTCATCACTGGCTGATCCTTCATGGTCGCTATACCTGTGTTGCCCGCAAGCCACGCTGTGGTGCCTGTATTATTGAAGACTTGTGTGAATTTAAAGATAAAACGGAATAAGTTAAATGCCTGTTCAGAGCGAATTGCAGACTTTCGCGATTGAAATATAGGGAGCATAGATCCCTATATTTTAGATTCGCCTAATTGTGAGGAGATAGGTTAAACCTGCTCACTAGGGTGACCCCACATCAAAGGCTCGGCATAAGGCCCTTTTATTGATGAAGTGGATTCTCCAATTCCATTTAATGCTCCTACTGTTAGTTCTCTCGCAAACCAGCACTCCAATGGAGCCTTGGTTCTTACAGGAGGTAATACGTTGTGTGGCGTACTATAACGATTGCCATAATGGAATGGCTCTCCCATAACAAAAATCACATCAGCATCAAGTTGTTTTTCAGCCTCTTCCATTAACCTCGTAGCGTAGCCTTTCCTTTGGTATTGAGGCATAACTGCTAACGGAGCTAAAACATAACATTTTAAATGTGGTGCCTTATCAATTGTTATTGGAGTATAACAAGCATGAGCTACATCTTTATAAACTATAGAAAAACTGCCATCTGCAATTAGGTTTTCTGCAAATTCAGCGTACAGTTTTGCATGTCTTTCATCATATAAACCTCCAGCGTTCGCAAAAGCTTCATATTGAATTTCGTATGGTGTAATCATTTATTGAATCCTTAAAGTTTGATTCTGGGCTAGATGGCATCCAACTCAGACATTTGTTTAGAGTGAACTTAGTAAAAAGCTACTGGTGTTATCCGCGCCCTGAGGTATCCCAAAACATCGGATTCATAAACGGTTTGTTAGCATACGTTTTCCCACCAAGTGAATTTAAAACGCCTTCATTAAGTTCAAGAACCATCCATGATTCAGGCATTGTAAGTAAGTCAGGATAAGGTGTTTGCTTATCTGTAGGGACGAAGCCGTATTGTGGGTAGTACGTAGGTACACCTAATACAAAAATTGCATCTGTTCCTATTGATTTTAAATGCTCGCTCCCTGCTTGCATTAACTCCCTACCAACTCCAAACCCATGCTGGTATTCAGGCAATACACCAATTGGCGCAAGTAAGTAACACTTTTTTTGTGGCTGCTCTTCAAACACAAATGGTGTAAAAAGCACATTACCTACCATTTTTCCCTCGCGCTCAGTACTTATAGAAATAGTGTCTGGCTCCGCTAAAAATGCTCCGGCAAGTTCCGACGTTTCTTTTCCTTCTTCACCAAATGCTAAAAAGTGAATGTTTTTAATGATTTCTTTTTCAGATGATTTCATCTTCTAATACCTCTTAAGTAAATAAAGCAATTGCTTTGGATTTACTGCGCTTAGGCGTATTTGAAACAAGAAAATTGATATTCATTAGAATGCATTGGGATAACTTTCAGTGACAATCAAATTTGTTTCTAAACAGCCTTTAGAGCGCAGTGTTTTCTTGACAGACACAGCAAAGTGAAGTGCTAGCACACTCGTTTTACTGTAATTGTCAGGATTTTTCTGGCTCTAAAAGCGTTGAAACATTTGAGAACGGACAGAGTTAGCTCCTAATCGAGTAATCCGATAAGGTTGCCCTTTCTTTGAGCTAATGAGTTTCTTGCTTTTCAAGCGTTTGAAGGCATCAAGTGTACAATTAGACAGAACTAGACCGTCATTCGTGTAACAGATAACTTCATGGACTTTACCGTTTTCACGGCTATATTGAATTTCGCCACCTAGTGCGAGTACGTGTAGAACGCGTTGATCGTTTTTTGATATATTCACTGGAGTAATCCCAAATAGTAATTGCATATGAAAACACTCCCTTCATTAAAATAAATGATGGGGGTTAAATTAGTTTTCTATGTCCACTAGTCCTTTGGACTATGAACTTACAATTACCCGATTCTCTAGCAAAAACTCTCCAACGAATTTAGATATAAATTAAAACGGGAGCGATTCTAGGGAATAAGAATACTTGTGTCAAGTATGTTTTTTGAGCGGTCAATTGATGTAGTAAGTTTTAAAGAACTATTTAAGCTAGTATTGAGTGGCTGTTATTGGTACAAAACAGCCTAATACAACCAAACTATTTAAAATCTACTTTCATAATCTTTTGACTGGCCTACTATAGCTGCGGACACTCACATCGACCGCGTATCAAATCGAACTAAATTCGCCATGGGCAAAAACGTGGTAGAAGTTGAACAAAAGCTCCTTAAAGTAGTCCCTGCTGAGTTTAAAGTCGATGTTCACCATTGGCTGATCCTTCATGGTCGCTATACCTGTGTTGCCCGTAAGCCACGCTGTGGTGCCTGTATTATTGAAGACTTGTGTGAATTTAAGGATAAAACAGAGTAACGTTTTTGTGTCAGATAACCCACTTAAGTACCATACTACTTTTACCATTTGGCTAAAAATATCTTTCAAGCATTGTGATAAGTATTAACTATGACCGAGGACCAAATGAATCCTAGCGCTAATAATAAAAGCAATAACGATGTAAGTTCAGGCATATCTATCTGGTCATCAGGGCGCTGCGCAACACCATAAAAGCTAGCTCCTTCACCACCATCATTAAAATATGCTGTCAATTCACTTAGATTAAAATTAACATTCAATGCTGAAGCAAGCTCACTTCCTCCTGGCATAGCATCAATTAACAAATCGTATGAATCACCAATATCTAGCTTATTGGGCTCAAAATATAAATGCACTCCTGTGGGATCTAAACCGAGCAAATTAATTTCCGGAATAACAGCATTATCGAGTTGAAAAATTAATGCGGCATAGGAATGAGAACTAATCACCATTAAACAACACAAAGTGACCGCTCTATACATTGCTTTTAGATTAAGCTCTATCACGCCTATGACTCCATTTATCAACATTTACTGACTAATTAAATATCTTAATGAGTTGGCCAAAACGGAATCACAGCCGGTACTCTTTTCTTATAATCAAGGTAGGTATCACCAAAATGCGAGATAAGCGATTTTTCTTCGAAATACAAGCCAACAACGATATAGAAAGTTAAACCAATCGACAATATGAACTGGGTCATACTCATGTAAGCCGTTGACCAAACACCCATTAATACACCTGTTTGAATGGGATGCCTAACTATGCTGTATAAAAAACTCTCTTTTAATGTTTTTCCTTCTGCAACATCCGTGGTTAAGCTTTGCTTTAAGCCCATTAGATGAAAATGGTCAATTTCAAAAGTAGCAGCAACCATAGCAAGCCAACCGACAATATGAACAATTTTGAGTAAAGTTGTGATAACTACATTGTCTATATTCCAAACTACACCGCCTACTGGTTGCCAATAAAAGCACAAAATGTACATAAAAATGCCTGAGACAAGCACATAAGTACTACGTTCTAATTCTGCGGGAATGTATCGAGTTAACTTTTCTTTAAACGAGGCTCTTGCCGCAATACTATGGTGCAAGGCAAATAGCGTTAAAATTAACATATTAATCATAACAGCCTGCGTCGCACTACCCGTTGCAGCGTTAGAGTTAATGTGAATAGGTAGAAAGTTCCAACCTCCCATGAAAAGGATAAAGGCGGTAAGTCCAGACAAACCTATGAGATACGAAAAAATTCCGTAAAGAGAAATAACAAGCTTTTTCATTTTATCGACTCCATTTTTAAAATCATTCAATACACTCGTAATTAACAACACTGGTACTTCACATTTGATTTAATGCATCCATTGTCGAACAGCGTATCGATGAACATATCAGCAGTAAAATTAATAATTTTAATCTGGGTATTAATTAAACTTTAAAGCTATAAAAACAATAAAATAGGAGCTTTCAATTAATATTTTTTGTTGAAAAAATTTTAAACGGAGTAGTTTTTATAAATAGGTCGGAACATTTTTCTTCAAATGTTCAATAATTTGTTTTTGCAAAGTAGAAAGGTATCTATTTTTAACATAACAAAGTACAACTGGGCTTTGGAATTGCTGCTCATGTGAAACCACTTCTAAACAGTCATCTTCTTTTATTATATGCTTGGAAATAATCGCTTCACCAAACCCTAATCTTACTCCGTCCAAAATGCCATAAACATCATCATAAAAGTTACGATCAAATTCAAAATCCGAACGACCTTGCGCCGAGAAAAAATTAAAAGTTGTCATATCATGCACGTCATGATCCAGAAAACAGGGGGGCGTAACTTGATGCCAAAGTGTTTTATTGCGAATATGTACTAATGTTTCAGCACCAAGAATAATAGATTCAATAAGCGGATCTTCCAACACTTCGTCTGTAACAATAAAATCAACTTCTCCAGACATCAGCAATGGTAATAGTTCTCTCAACTCCTTAGAATAAAACTCAGCTTTTAGTTGGTGCGGTGAATTTATCAGAGGAATAAGCGACGGCATGATCACCGAACGCATCACAGAGCTAAAAGCACCAATACGTACAATGCCATTAGCAATAGCACTGCGGCCTGAAATACTGTTTAAAACATCTTGCTCTCTAGCCTGTTGTTCACTGGCATACTCGAATAGTAGTTTGCCTTGCTCTGTCAAACCAATGCCATCATTACCACGTATCAGAAGTTTACTGCCTACTTCCTGTTCTATTTTAAGCACACGTTGAGATAGCGCAGATTGAGTAATACAGAGCGTATCTGCCGCCTTACAAAAACTTTTATCAAGCGCAACTTGATAAAAAGCATTTAACCTATCGGTATTAAGTTTCATCATTTACTGTCTCACTTGTGTTTCAATTTGGCACCACACTAGACAATGTACGCACCTCTTTATTAAACATAGTTTACTATAATAAAAAAAGGCTTTGATTATATTTAATTAAGTCTGATCAACAGCTAACTTCATTATCGTAGAGCTAGCCCATATAGTGCTGATATCCACATAGACCGCGTATCTAGCCGTACTAAATTAGCTATGGGTAAAAACGTGGTAGAAGTTGAACAAAAACTGTTAACACTGCTCGTATGCCATCCTTGGCCTCCCAGTATAAGTATCTCCCTATACAAAAAGTTGTACCTGCTGAATTTAAAGTTGATGTTCATCACTGGCTTATTCTGCATGGCAGTTATACTTATGTTGCGCGAATAGCAGACGCTTAGCTAAACTAATTAGTTTGTCAAGTTAGAGTTAATAAAGAGTTTTTTATATTCAGTATAGTGAGATGAGTTGCATTTTTGATCCACTCAAATGTACTCTTGAAAAGGAGATTCACCAATTAGCAGATAAAAATAATGAGAAAACTCGTTGTTGTCACAGTATTAATATCAATGATATTGGTAATTTATGAACAAATATCCAGAGCCTATTATGAGAGCACTATAGTGCCGAGTGGGGAATTAGTTGATGTAGGTGGCTACAATTTGCACTATTTAAAGATGGGTAAAGGTAGTCCAACTGTTATTTTTGAAAGCGGTGTTGACTCAAGGTCTCATGTTCAATGGTCCAATTTACAACAAAAGTTATCACAATTTTCAACTACAATCTCCTATGATAGAGCTGGCTATTTATTTAGTGATTCTTCAAATAAAGAAAAAAATATAGTTAACATTTCAAATGATCTTGAGATCATGTTAGAAAAAATTGATGCTCCTAAGCCTTATATTCTGGTTGGGCACTCAATAGCAGGTGCTACTCTAAGACCGTTCATTGAAAATAATATTGATGATATTAAAGGAGTTGTTTTCCTAGATGCTGCTCATCCAGATTACTTTGTAAAACTTCCATCAGAATTAAGTTTTCTAGCAGAGGAAAGCTCAAAGCTACCAGTTAAACTAGCATCAATTTTAGGGTTGTCTAGACTAACAAAGGGAAGTGATACACCTGAGTTAGCTCTATATCATCATTCGCTTAATGCTTGGGCTGATGAATATAAACATACTGAAAGTATGTTAAAAGACGCTAAGAACTTTTCAGATTTCAAAGATGTCCACCTATCTATTATTGCAGGAAACCCAGAGTTAATGTGTGAGTTCATAAGTGATAAAGGCACTCTATTTAGAAAATGCGTAACTCATGCTGATTTACTTCAGAACGATTTAACAAAACTTTCTTCAAAGTCTAGCTTAATTAAGGCCGTTAAAAGTCGTCACTACGTGCACTTTGACCAACCCGAGTTAGTAATCAATGAAATAAACCGAATGATTAATTTTTAACTTTTTGGATTAAACTGCACTGTGCTGACGGTAAAACCTTTAGATAAGTTGACGGTCCCTAGATACTTTAGTCAGGAAGTTAATTTATTATTTTTCTACACTAAAATACACGACACTAGACATAAATGAACACTCACTGTTTCTTGTATATAGGATTAATAACTCAAATGCTACTAGTTTGTTAATTCAAAACGTTTACAAATTTCAATCATTAGAGAATTTCCTAACCTAAGTTACATTACTTGTAAATTGTCTTGGTATTTAGTGACCAAGTTAAAGCATTAGGAAAGCGTTTTGACCAATCGATCTCACAATGCCTACCTAAATCATCTTTTATCAATTTTACATTATCGACACTTGTTACTTTTTGCAACAACATCTTGTGCAGGTTATTTATAGCGTCATAATTTCCGTATTCCATCCTTCCCATATCTAAATATATTTTAGTCGGTATTTTAGACTTGAAAGAAGTTAAAGCACTTTCTATAACACTTTCATTCTCGCTATTTTTTACTCCTAATGATGGAGAAAATGCAGCGACAAACCCGAAAGTATCCGAATGTTCCATTGCAACATAAATTGACATTAGCCCACCTAATGAGCTACCAGAAAAACCCGTAGAAGATGTTCCTACTTTGGTTCTGTAAGTTGTATCTATAAATGGTTTAAGTGTATTTTTTATAAAGGAAACTGTAACCTTTCCTAAGCCTTTTTCTTTTTTTCCATTAGCGCCAATGAAATCCCATGCATTGTATTCGTTCCAACGTTTAAGACCATTGTCGATACCAACTACAATTATTTCAGGTAATTTTTTAGTTGTAGTTAGCTGTTCTAATATTTCATCAATTTTCCATTCATCGCTATATGCCGTGCTCGCATCAAATAAATTTTGACCATCTAACATATAAAGTACAGGATAATTCTTAGTTAGATTATTTTGATAAGACGAAGGTAAATAAACTGAAATGTTTGTTTTTCTATCAAGTAAAGGCATATCAATATCTTGGTGATAGCGGATGTCACCAGAGGCAGTAGAGTTAAGTTTCTTGTGCGTTTCTCCACTTTTCCAGTTGGCTATATGAATATTTAATGGGGCTGTATCTTTCTCAGGATCGTACATGTATGTACATACACTTTTCCCAGCCAGAGTCGCAGGAAGCTGCTCCCAATTCATATTCTTAACAACAGTGAAAAATAATAGTTCGCCTTTAAGCGGCAAATCAGTGGCTAGTTTTCCTGATTTAAACTTTAAAAGGGATGCTTGAGGCTCATTAAATGACCAGTTATTAAAGTTTCCTACTATATGGTAAGTATTTAAATTCGTATCTTCATTTAATGGAGGGGTAATCAATACTTTGAGCGATGAAGACCCTGACGGTTGTACTTCTGCATAACACGTATTTATAGAAAGTATAAAGCAAAGCACTAATGTTCGTAGCATGATTTATCCAGATTATAAGCTTGAATTACTTATAATCTAACGACAATGAATGTTATTTACTTGGCAAGCTTCGGTGAATACGTATGCAAGGTCTTTGCAGTATATATTTTGCAGATCTATCACTATCAAGTTAAGTTACGCACCCTGAAAACTAAAATCAGTTCAATAAAACATTGATATTAATGAACTTACTGTTGTCATTAATGTACTCAAATATATAACTTAAATGATATTAAAAAGGAGGCAAAATAGCCTCCTTTTTAATATTTCTGTATTTGCAACAGTCTAAGGTTTCGCTTTTAAATCCACATTCGAATCAGCAAATAGGAAAATTGTTGCTGCATATGCCGCGACATTTTGTGCTAATTCATCAGGGTTAATCTTGTCTAATGTATCGTCTGGTGTGTGATGTAAGTCGAAATAGTCCGTACCTTCTTGATTTAAGCGAATAGTAGGAACTCCTTTATTGGCAATAGGAATAATATCAGGTCCACCTCCTTTAACGTCTGAGCCACCACGAACAATGCCTAAAGGCGCGATGATTTTAGCAATTTCATCTACTAACTTTGTCGCTTGTGGGTTAACGTTAGAAGCAAGGCGCCAGATATTTCGCGCACCAAAGTCAGACTCTGTAGCAAGAACATGGTTATGAAGGTTTTTTTCGTGCTGCTTAGCATAAGCAAAAGCCCCTAATAGCCCTACTTCCTCAGCACCAAACATAACAACACGAATAGTACGTTTTGGACGTTTAGGTAAGTTAGCAATTAACTTTGCCGCAGCTGTTGTTATCGCAATACCAGCGCCATCATCAACCGCTCCTGTGCCTAAATCCCAGCTATCTAAGTGACCACCGATAAGAACAATTTCTTCAGGCTTTTCACTGCCGATAATATCTAGCACAACATTACCGCTAGTAACTTCACCTTTCCAATCAGAGCCTGAATGTAGCGAAATAGATAGAGGCTTTTCCAAATTATGTAAGCGACGTAAGTGGTCAGCATCTGGATTTGAGATAGCAATTACCGGGATATTTGCCCACTTATCGCCATTTTTACTCATCATGCCGGTGTGTGGGAAACGGTGAGAGTCTGATCCTACTGAACGAATGATTAGTGCACTTGCGCCGCCACGTTCAGCATGTTTCCAGCCAATTCTGCGCTTTTGGTTTGATGGGCCATAACCCGCACCCGTTTGACTTTTAACCATAGGTTCGCCATCTACAAAGGCAACTTTGCCTTTTAGCGTGCCATCTTCAACTGATGTTAGCGCATGAATATCTCTAAAATAAACAATAGGCGCATTAATTTCTTTTTCACTTGGCGCACCGCCACCTAGCGCTGAACCATACAATTCTTGATTATAAGGTGACGTTAAAGCGATATGTAAGTGACCTCTATCCCAAAATGGCATAGTAAACTCTTCAATTGTGGCTTTATCAAAGCCTAACTCTTTGCCTAAATTTACACCCCAGTCACGTGCGCGCTTTTCTGCTTCCGAACCGCCAAGGCGAGGACCAATTTCCGTGGTCAATGATTCTACAATACTGAAACCAAGTTCACTTTTAAGTGCAGTTTCCATTAACTGTTGAGCTGTTTCTTTTTGATGTTTTGTTATTATTGGCTCTTCCGCGACTAACGGCATACTCATTACACACAACAACGCACTGAGCGTCACATTTTTCAATAATTTCATTTTTGCTCCATGATGAAACTTTAATCGATGAGTTACTTTAAGATAAAGACGAGGAATTCTAAATCTTTCATTCCGTTTACGCCAACTTTTTAAATAAAGAACATCACAAATTATTTAATAATTTTAAGGTAATACCAATGATGAATAACCTATCCCATCAGGGCCATTTCCTGTAGGCAGCTCAAATAATGTTTCACCTGAGATTATATCAATAACAAAAACCTTATCTTTACCGTAAGCTGACATAAATAAAGTTCGATCATTTGGGTGATAAATCACACCTTTAGGCCCTGTTCCTCTATCAAACCTTACTTGATGTAGTTTTTTCTTATTTCTCGCATCAATAATGTCGAGCGTATTACTCTTGTAGTCTGGGATCACAGCATATTGTTCATCGTTGGTCAGTAATATTCGATATGGAAAACTAAAGCCACTCCATTGCTTAATTACGCCATCATTGTTTAAATTAAATACAGTGAGCAAACCGTCATCATTGCTCCCCACCCATAACTCTGATCCAGCTTTATTTACCGTGATCGCCTCGGGTATTTTTGGTGTTGAAATTTTTCGAAGTAAAGTACCCGACCGTACATCTAATTCAGATACCGTATTTGAGCCCATATTGGTGGTATATACTCGTTCGCTAGATTCAGGCAATGCCACCATATGAGAGCCTTTTTGTTTGGTGTCAATTGCCTTATCAATCAGGCCTGAAATGATATCAACGATGACTACACTATCCGAAGTTTCAGAAGATACCGCAACTCTTCGCTGGTCTTTTAAAAACAATACCCCATGAGGCCTAGGATAATTAGATAAATCAATGGTTTTAATCTTCTTTGCTTGTTGAACGTCAAAAACAGTTAAACTATTACCATCAATATAATCTGTGACTACCGCCAAACGTCCGTCCGCGCTTACCGCTAATTCATGTGGCCCCTTACCCGTTGCACGCGTGTATTTGATTTTACGGCTCTTAAGGTCAATGAAGTTAACCGTGTCAGCTTTTTTATTTACCACGACTAACGTACCTGACATGCTCTTATCATTTGTCATCGCCGAAGTACTGATAGAACATACCAATAAGAATATATAAACTAAGTAATTACTCATTTTCATTCTGGCTCCTTTTTAAATTAATAGTCTAAATATTCTCTATTAGAAAAACAAAAATAGTTTGTAAAAAGTGATCATAACAAGCGGCTAGAAAATATACTGGCCGCCTAGTAATAATTATTCAGATATTGCCTATAAAAAGCCTGTAAATGCTTGCTTAATTCTCGGTAGCCACATCATAGTACCTGCAGCAATTACACCTATGGTGGTTATTATCGCTCCCATTGCAGCAAAAGCCGTAGCGACCCATTTAATATTATTGCTTTTATTTCGTTGCGCCCAAAAAATTATTTCAGCAATTGCCATTGGTAGTAAATAACATGCAAAAGACAGTGCTATATCTGCAGGTCCATCAATGCTACTTGTATTGCCGTTCGCCCCTTGATTAATGACAAACCAACCCATTAAATACAACCTAAATGACCAAACGCCATTAATCAAAATAAAACTATGAATAGCAAAACGTTGATGAATTGCGAATTTCTTTTCAATTGCCGCTTTCCAAGCAAAATAGATGGCGATAGGAATTAAAATGCCATTAAAAGTCACTCCTAAACTACCTAAATCACTAAACCTAAATCCCGCGCCCCAAGTTAAATATAAGCCTGTAAGCGCTCCCGACAAACCTAACACCATAAACAACCTTCCGTTATATCGGTGAAATTTAGGATATTTCTTTCGTATTATCGGGAATAGCTGAAATAAGCCGCTCATTGCCATTAATGCAGCAGGGAGAACATGGGCAAAAAATATAAATACTGCTGTACTATTTTTGGCCTTTGCTGCTTGCCCAGGAGATAGCGAATAGGTTAATTCAGTTGCCCCAAATAACGTTGGAACAGCATAAATACTTAAAATATATGCGGCGAAAAACCACTGCCCGAGCAGTGCAATACCAACCCAAAACTTAACAATATGACTTAACGCCTTCTCCGCTGATACTAGAGGTTGTCCAATTTTATCCATCAAAACCTGCATACTTAACCTTTATATGTTTACTTAGTGATTAAGCTAAATTTTGCATGTGAAAAGAAGGTAAATCGCACCGAATTTAAAATTCGGTATAGGTTTTTTAGAAATATTTACTAATAAATTGTATGTTGAATAAGAAACACTCGATTGGTAAAATTTTTCCAGCTTATTACTTTACTGGTAAATTTTTTATGGAACTAACAAATATATACTCGGCCTTGCTTGCTATCAGTTTAGTATTTTTAATTGCTCAGCTTTTAGTGCGCGATAAGCAATTAGCTCACATTATGTTTGCTTTATTTTGTGGCTCTATTACCTTAATGGCGACAAAAAAAATTTCCGGAGATAGTATTGGAGCCTACCAATACTTAATAGGGATGGGAGCTTGCGCTACTTGCAATGGCTACTGGTTACTTTCGCGTAGCTTGTTTAGAGAAAAAAACGCGATTTCACTACCCCATATTACTATTGCTATAGCGATAGCGCTGTTAATTATGATAAATCAAGGCTACTTATTTATTAATAACAGTACATTTTTCACCATCGAAAATAGCAGCTTCATTCCATATATCGTTAGTGAGTTAACAGTTTTATTATCATCGACTGTAATTATGCTTTCCTTCTGGGAAGGATGCCGTGGTTACAATACCGCTAATAAAAAAGGCAAAGCCCAACGTTTATTATTTTTAACTACTTTTGGCTTTGCGGTCGCATTTAGTAAATTATCGCAAGGGTTGTTTATTGAAAACCCAGCAGCAAAAGAATTAATAACTGCAGTCATTATTTTCTTTGTATTAATAAATACACAAATATTGATGTTTTGGCGCTTTAAAACAACAAAAAGCCAAGCCGAAAGAGTTTCATGCCAAAACAGCGAACAAAGTGCTGTTGAATCAACTGAAACATCAGAGTTTGAACAAGTACTCGCAGAAAAAGTAGAAGCGTTATTGCGCAGACAATCTTTATATTTAAAAGCAAACTTAAAAGTAGCGGATATTGCCCGTGAACTTGAAGTGTCAGAATATAAAATTAGTAAAGTGCTAAAAAATAATTTAAACGCTCGTAACTTCAATCATTACGTTAATGAATTACGCATAACACACGCTAAAAGGCTACTTTGTGATCCAGAGAAACAAAAATGGCCGGTACTTGTGGTTGGTTTAGAGAGTGGCTTTGCATCGATAGGACCATTTACCCGCACTTTTAAATTACAAACGGGCTTTACGCCCAACCAGTACCGGCAAAATGAATTAGCCTAGATTTAAATCATTTACTTATAGCTAGTGGCTTCTCTATAAGCTATGTAACGGTTAAACTTAGATAAATTTAAAATTATTTGGATCCTGAACAAATGAAATTTTTACACACTATGGTTCGCGTGAAAAACGTAGAACAATCATTAGACTTTTACATAGACAAACTAGGTTTAGTTGAAACACGCCGCGTTGATGTACCAGAAGGGAAATTCACTTTAATATTTTTAGCAACCGAAGTTGGTGCTGCGGAAATTGAACTAACACATAATTGGGGCTCAGAAGAAGATTACAGCTCAGGACGTAACTTTGGTCACCTAGCTTTTGAAGTTGATAATATTTATCAAACCTGTGAAAAGCTAATGTCTGCTGGGGTTACTATTAATCGTCCTCCACGTTGTGGTCATATGGCATTTGTTAAATCACCAGACAACGTTTCGATAGAACTATTGCAAAAAGGTAAACGCTTAGCCCCTCAAGAACCTTGGGCAAGCATGAAAAATACCGGTAGTTGGTAATTTGATAAATAAGTAGTCGTTAAACACCAATAATGCCTGCAACGAAAACACAAATACGCTAGTACAAATTTAAGTGTTATTAATTTAATAACACTTAAATTCATTCTTCCCTACTCGAATAACTTCATATTATTTTAGTATTGAGAAAAGATCACTATGATCATCCGTCCAAATAACTTTCTCTTGATATTTAATGCTATTTTTAAGCTTGTCTGTGGCATAAAGACTATAGAGGCTATTGCTGAAAGCGATTTCATCATTAGCCAATAGTAGCCACTGAGCATTATTTTGGTGGTTTTGCTTTGCGGCACTAAAGAAATAGCGTGATGATTTGCCTAGCTGCTCAGCACTGTTACTTACCAAACGGGCTAAATCTAAGTGACTATTTGAAACATGTACAGCTAAAATTCCATTAGGCTTTAAGCGCTTAAAGTATAATTCATAGGCCTCAAGCGTTAGTAAATGTTGCGGAACAGCGTCACCAGCAAAGGCATCAATAACTAATAAATCAAATTGTTCGCTACCTTGCACTTGTAGTTGCTCGTTCAGGGTTACTCGCCCATCTCCTTGATAAATGCTTAATTTAGCCTTTGAATTAGTAAGATATGTAAAGTAATTATTTGCTGCATCAATTACGGCAGGGTTAAGTTCATAAAAATGAAAATTATCATTAGTTCTTCCATAAGCTGCAAGTGTGCCTGCGCCTAAGCCAACTACCGCTACATTAATTCCTCTTTTAGCATGTTGTTTTTGTAGTGCTTTAATCGCAATACCAACGCCAGTATCTTTTCGGTAATAACTTAACGGTGTTAAGGACTCGCCAGCTTCCAAACTTTGCGTTCCATGTGATGTTGTGCCGTCGATTAGTCTACGCTCTACTTTTCCGTCAATCTCAACATCTTTAACACTAATAATGCCGTAAAAATTTCGTTCACTATAAACATTTGTTTTAACAAACGCGCTGTTAAGCTGCCAAAAGCCTAACGATAACAAAACAGCAATAGCTAAATTACTCCCCATTAATAACTTACTACGCTTACTCTCAAGATAAACACTTGCGGTCATTAAAATGAAAACAGCGATAATACTTAGCGGATATTCACTAAACTGTTGAAAAGCTTGTTGGGCAACAAAAATTACAAATGCACTACCAACAAAACCACCCAGTGCGACCATTAAATAATAAAAGGTCAATTTTTCAACATTTGGCTGCTGCTTTGCAAGTTCACCATGACAAATCATACAACCACTAAACATAATTGCGCTATAGATAAAAATTTGCGACACAATACTAAATTGTGAACCGATAAAGTACATCAACAAGCCAACCATCGCGGCAATGGCAAAAATTAAAAAGCAATACCAGCGCACATACCAATGCGGACTATGAAAGCAAATAATAAAGCTGAGCAAATAAAGGCACAGCGGCATAATCCATAAAAATGGAACGGGTGGCAGATTTTGGGTCATGGCATTCGTGGTAGCCACTAACAACACAACACCAACTGCTGCTAATAGCAGCCAAAGTATAGGCGGCATAATGCGGCCCTTAGCACTATCATGGCGTTCAATATTTTCATTGGACATAGTTATTTTTTGCTTCGCCACGTTAATACATAGTAGCAATAGCAAAATGCTTAAAAGTCCAAATAATATTGACCAATAATTTGCCTGCTGTTTTACCGTTAATAAAGGTTCAAATAAAAATGGAAAGCTAAGTAACGCTAACAAAGAGCCGGTATTTGACAGAGAGTAGAGTTTATAAGGTAGTTTTTTCAGCTCAATAACACTCAGCCAGCGCTGCATTAAAGGACCCGTTGTTGCTAGTAAAAAATAGGGTAATCCAACAGACGAGACTAGCAGCAGCATAATACCAAATAACGGTGAATATGACTGAATTTCAGTCACACTTTTCATGGTTATCGGAAGGAATAAAGCGCACAGAAGAACTACGGCTAAATGCGTATAAGCTTGAGCTTTTAGTGACTGTATTTTAGTGAGCAGGTGTGCATATAAATATCCAAAAAATAGCAAGCCTTGGAAAAATAACATGCATGTTGTCCAAACTGCTGCGCCACCACCAAATTGTGGCAATATTTGTTTAGCAATTAAAGGTTGAACTTGAAAGAGCAGGAACGCGCTTAAAAAGGTAATAATTAAAAAATTCATAAATGGAAATACAAAGCTAGTCACATTGCCTAATAGTAATTAATAGGCAATGTTAACTAAAATCATGAAATTTTTATAGAAAAACTATTGCAATTTACTTCATGGATAAGTCAGGTCGGTATCGATAAATGGTGTAATCAGTTGACTTAAAATTTCCACTCCACTGTTTAAAAATCTCTTTAGCCTTATCTTCGCTTTTTAAATGTTTAACAATCGCTTGATAAAAGCTCACTTCCGGTGGCGCCATATCAGCGTAGTTATTATATGGAATGACTAAACTTAAATTCTCTTTACCACCGATTTGATCGCTCCACGACCAGTAATAAGGCCATTTCATTGCTTTGGCATAATCACTTAAGGTTTTCTTACCTTCTACAATGCTGCCTCGTTTGCCCATTTTTACCCGATACTGCGTAACAGCAAAATACTTCATGCCGTCATTTGATTCAGGCCAATGGCTATTGGCAAAATCAAGTTCGTTAAAGTAATGCTCGTAACTGCTTACCAATGGCGCAACATTTTTATTCCAATGTTCAAGTACTTTAGCTTTATCAGACCATTGTTGATAGCTGTCTAAATCTCCCCAACTTAAGCAACAACTGCGTACAACGTAAAAACTGATATCGCGACCAACAACGGGTGTATAAGTATTCCAAACACGTGGATCTTGCTGTTTTTGCCGATACTTTAGATGTGATTTAAATGCTGTTTCAAATTTCGCTGACTGACCATCTTTTGGCACCATGATCCAAACATCAGCTAGGTTTAATTTCGTTTCAGCGCTTAAAGAAAAATTACTGAAAACCAACAAAAAAGAAATGAATATACTATTGAATATTTTACTAAAATTAATTTTGTACATTATGACTCCTCATCGTGAATATTATGCCGAGCAAATTCACCTGAAAAACTCATAAACTACAACACCAGATTTTTATTCTGATCAATTATTGACTGCTATTTTCTAATACTGGTTAACAACATAACTCGCATAAGAACGGCTAAAGCCTAGCAAAAATTTGTTCATTTGCAAGCTAGCCGCCCTATCCACTGCGGTTTAAATAAGCAAGTTATTCAATTTAAAAATATGGGTTAAACAAAAGGCTTTATCTAAAACGAGTTAACGCATCAGCAAGTGCACTAAGACACAGTGCTACATTTTCGCTTTTCGCAGCATAGCCCATTAAGCCAATTCGCCATGCCTTACCAGCAAATTGCCCAAGGCCAGCACCAATTTCAAGGTTATATTCGCTAAGTAAATATTGGCGTACCTTAACATCGTCAATACCTTGTGGAATATAAACGGAGTTTAACTGCGGTAATCGTTCATCAGCCGGTACGATGAAGTCTAATCCTAAATCAGTCAGCCCGCTTGCAAGCTTGCTATGTTGCAATTTATGGCGAGCCCAAGAGTTTTCAATGCCCTCTTGCTGCAACATCAATAAAGATTCATGCAAAGCATAAAGCGAATTTACCGGCGCCGTATGATGGTATGCACGCTTACCAGCCCCTGACCAATACCCCATCACCAAAGATTGATCTAAAAACCAGCTTGGCACTGGCGTTGTTCTATTGGCAATAACCTCACTCGCTTGTTCGCTAAAGCTAACAGGCGAAATACCTGGCACACAAGATAAACACTTTTGACTGCCAGAATAAATAGCATCAATGCCCCATTCATCAACGTTAAGTTCAATACCGCCTAGCGAGGTTACCGCATCAACTATCGTTAAACACTGATAGCGTTTAGCAATTTCACATAGTGTTTTTGCATCAGAACAAGCACCAGTTGATGTTTCCGCATGAACAAAAGCGACAAAGTTTGCATGTGGGTGGCTTTTTAAAGCATCTTCCAATTGCTGTGGTTCAACCGCTCTACCCCAAGGTGAATCAACTACCACAACATTAGCACCAATGCGGGTAACATTTTCAATCATTCTTGCACCAAACACGCCATTGCGACAAACAACAACAGTATCATCAGGGGTTACTAAATTAACAAAACACGCTTCCATACCAGCAGAGCCAGGAGCAGAAATAGCCATGGTATTGCTGTTATTAGTTTTAAATGCATATTGCAGTAACTGCTTTAGTTCATCCATCATGTTAATAAACGTCGGATCTAAATGACCAACCGTTGGCCGAGCAAGTGCAGACAAAACTCGTTGACTAACATCAGACGGACCAGGTCCCATTAATGTACGCTGAGGAGGGATAAACGATTGAATAGCCATAATTGCAGTTCCATATGAAGAGTGAAGCGCTAGTTTAACACCTAAGCTTACCGCACTTAAATCAATACAGATTATGCTAGGTATTCATTTTAAATATAAACAAATTTAACAACTTGCTATCACACACTGTTAATAAACGTTACTATGCCCACAATTATTTACCCTATTTCATTAAATTTTATGGCTCTTAAATCAACAATTAATAAAGCAACTATCCACTTGTCAGACATGGATAGAAATTATTATGACACATTGCAATTAACCGTGGCTCAACACCCTTCTGAAACGAATCGTCGTATGATGATTCGCCTGATTGCTTTTGTGCTTAATGCCAATGAAAACCTGCAATTTGGCAAAGGGGTAAGTGACGAAGACGAAGCCGCTATTTGGCAAATTAATTACAGCGAAGAAATAGAACTTTGGATAGAGCTTGGGCAATTAGATGAAAAACGCCTTAAAAAAGCCTGTAACCGCGCACAACAAGTGAAACTATATTGCTACGGCAGCAGCGTAAATACATGGTGGCAGCAGGCACAAAGTAAACTTAATCAATTTGATAAATTATCTATTGAAAGTTTCAGCGAAGATACCGCCGAAGCTTTAGCAGAACTTGCTGAGCGTTCCATGGAATTTCAAATAAGCATTCAAGATGGGCAATTATGGCTCAGCAGCGGTGAGCAAACGCTTTTAGTCGAATTAACTCGACTGAAATGATCAGAGTTAATAGCTCTTATATTAATTTTATTGATTAATCATTCAAAATTTTCAATAGTAGATACAAATAATAAAACTACATAATAAATATTAGGCCTCATGAAAAATACTAAAAATAACAGAAAGCCAGCAAAGGTTAGTTTTCAGCTTAAATCATTGGTTGCCGCATTAGCTGTTACTTGTGCATTTTCCAGTTTCGCGGAAATTATTCCTAAACAACAAGTAATTAAAGATATTACCTATTTAGCCAGCGATACGCTTAATGGTCGCGCAAGCTTTAGCCCGGAAATTGATCAAGCTGCCAATTATATTGCCAAGCGGTTTGCTGAAATTGGCTTAGTCTCCTTAGATAGCAATAAAAAGCAAAGTAACAACAGCTTTTTACAGACTTTCACCGTTAGCCAAATTCAGCCACAATCACTAACCGTATCATTAAATGGTCATAATATTTCCAGTGATAACCTAGCCATGGCAACCACGATGGAAAGTTTTAAATGGCAGCCTAATAGTGTAAAAACTCACGTTATTGGCAAAGATGACGACATGAGAAAAGTGTTGAGCAAGTTAAATCAAGTTGGTGGACAACATCTTGTCATTATCAATACAAGTCACGCCAAGTTATTTAAAGGTTACCAAGGCTACTTTAGTCGAGGCTTAACCAAGCTTTCGCTTGAACATCGTGGCGCAATTGTCATGGTTTTGAGCGACGAAACAAGCATAGAACAATATCAGATAGATGCGACAGCAAAAATTAGCCAACAAACATTAACCAATGTAGTTGGTGTTTTACCCGGCGTAAAAAATGCTGATGAAATAGTGCTTTATTCTGCGCATTATGATCATTTAGGAACCACTCCTGACGGCAAGAAAATATACAATGGTGCTGACGACGATGCCTCTGGTACCACAGCAGTCATTAACTTGGCGCAATATTATGCACAAAAAGGTACTAACAAGCGCACCTTAATGTTTAGCGCGTTCACAGCTGAGGAAATTGGAGGTTTTGGCTCTAAATATTTTTCACAACAACTTAACCCTGATGATGTAGTTGCCATGATTAATATTGAAATGATCGGCAAGCCCTCAAAGTTTGGTGCTGGTACGGTGTGGATGACAGGTATGGAACGATCTAACCTTGGCGCATTACTTAATGAAAAGTTAAAAGTATTAAATACTGAAATTTATCAAGACCCTTACCCAGAACAAGGGCTATTTTACCGTTCAGATAACGCGACATTGGCACGTTTAGGGGTTCCTGCTCACAGTTTTAGTAGCACACAACTTGATAAAGACCAGCATTATCATCAAACATCCGATGACATTAGCAGTCTAGATCTAAACTCTATGCACAAAGTAATCGAATCATTAGCAACCTCAACTCAATCATTAGTCGATGGCGAAGTGACACCAACCCGTATTGATAAAGCGGCCGTTAGAGCATCAGGTAAGATTTATTAACAAGTGCCTTAGATGCTTATTAATAAATTGTTAGCTAGGTTACGACTACTTAATCCAGCATCATGGCTAGAACGTCACTGATGCTGGATTTTTAAGTTCATCAACAACAAAGTTGATAGTAAGAATTCAGTTATATAGGCCGTTGCCAACGCATTTGATATTCAAGTTCATTGACGCCACTTACGGTGAAATCGTGACGTAAATATAGTTGTTTTGCAGGATTATCAAGTAAGACATTTAATGTTATTGAAACTTGCTTTTCTATTGCCTTACGTTTAATCATAGTTAAAATTAAACTGCCAATTCCTAAACCATGAAAGTTGGGCAATATTTGAAATTGTCTAATATGAATACGATCGGAAAACAAGCCTAGCTTTAATAGGCCAATTGGTTCGTTATCGCGAAGAATCAAATGTGAATCAGTAAAAAATTCATCAATTCGTTGCAAATGTTGTTGGTCATTTAAAACAATGCCAGCCTCTATTAAATGGTCATTCATCGACGCTTTGCGTAAAGATAACAGAAAGCCCCTATCGCTTTCATTAGCTTGCCTAAATGAAATTTTTGAATTTTTATCTTTTTCCATTACTAAAAAAATACTCGCATTTGAACCATAACCGAAAGGTGTCGCTGTAAAAACTATACCCGATCATAAACAATATATGACCTAGTGCTAAATAATAATCCATGTCGGAAAAACTTACGACTGGTGATTGTCGCAATAATTGGGCAACTGGGCGTTGATAGCTTGATAAAAATATAAAAAAAACGGCACAATGCATTATTGACCCATTTAGGAAACCGTTATGATCTTTAAGAAATCTATCCTCCTTGTTGCTATAACAGCGGCATTATCAATTAGTTGTGCTCAGCAAGAACAAGCCAATGTATCAACATCAGGTAAGGCAACTGCAACATTAGCTGAAAATGTCACAACGAACACAATGGCGGCATCAAAAGCTGCTAATGAGTTGTTTGACACTATTTTTATGGAAGGAGTTAATCGTAACCCTGTACGTCAAACCTATTTAGGTATTAAAACTGACTATGATAAATGGCAAAACCTATCAGAAGAAAATAGTGCCAAAGAACTTGCTTTCGCAAAAGAAGCATTAGAGAGAATTAAAGTTATCGATATCAATAAAGTCGATAAGCAAACAAAATTAAGTTACCAGTTATTATCACAAAAACTAGAGCAACAAATTGCTGATTATCAATGGCGCCACCATAACTACCCAGTTAACCAAATGTTTGGTGTACATTCACAAATTCCGTCATTGTTAATCAACCAACACAGCATTAAGAATGAAAAACAAGCACAAGATTATATTTCTCGTGTAAAAAATGCCAAGTTATTATTAGAGCAGTTAGTTCAGCAACTTAAAATTAGAGAAGATAAAGGCATTATTGCGCCAAAATTTGTTTTTGAACATGTTATTAGAGATTCAAATAACCTACTTGTTGGTGCTCCATTTGATAATGGCGATGATAGTACTTTATATGCTGATTTTGTTGGTAAAATTGCCAAACTAGATATAACTGAAGAGCAGAAAAACAAATTAACTAAAGCACTAACATCAGCGTTAACAAATGAGTTTAAATCAGGTTATCAACAATTAGTTAGTTACCTAACTGCGCTAGAAAAAAAAGCAGATAATACTGACGGTGCATGGAAATTCCCACAAGGTGACGAGTTTTACAATAACGCTTTAAGCCGCACGACCACTACAGATTTAACTGCCGATGAGATTCACCAAATCGGTTTAAATGAAGTAAAACGTATTCACAATGAAATGCGCTCTATCATGAAAAAAGTAGGCTTTAAGGGCACTTTAAATGAATTCTTTAACTTTATGCGTCACGACAAGCAGTTCTATTATGCTGGTGATGAAGCTGGTCGCCAACGTTATTTAAACGAGGCAACAGCGCTAATCAATACCATGAAAGGTGAATTAGATCAGCTATTTATCACTAAACCTAAAGCTGATTTAAAAGTAAAAAAAGTCGAAGCGTTTAGAGAAAAATCAGCAGGCAAAGCTTTTTATCAACAACCCGCACCAGACGGCTCACGTCCAGGTATTTATTACGCCAACCTGTACGATATGGAAGCTATGCCAACATATCAAATGGAAGCATTAGCCTACCACGAAGGCATTCCTGGCCATCATATGCAAATTGCCTTAAAGCAAGAATTAGAAGGTATTCCTAAGTTTAGAAAATTTGGTGGTTACACGGCATATAGTGAAGGTTGGGGTTTATATTCTGAAATGATCCCAAAAGAAATTGGTTTTTATCAAGATCCATATGCAGACTTTGGTCGCCTAGCCATGGAACTTTGGCGCGCTTGCCGTTTAGTTGTCGATACTGGTATTCATAATAAAAAATGGAACCGAGCGCAAGGTATTGAATACTACGTAAGCAATACACCGAATGCAAAATCTGACGCTGTAAAAATGGTAGAGCGTCACGTTGTTATGCCTTCACAAGCTACGGCTTATAAAATTGGTATGTTGAAAATTGTTGAACTACGTGAAATGGCAAAACAAAAAATGGGCGATAAATTTGATATTCGTCAATTTCATGATGTGGTACTAACCAATGGCGCAGTACCGCTTAATGTTCTTGAAACTATAGTTAACGAATATATAGAAAAGAATAGCTAAAGTCGTAACAAATTTACGCAATGAATCAACGCCAACAAAATATTTTGTTGGCGTTTTTTTATATTAGTCTAAACAAAAAATAAACTCAGACTGGTTAGCTATTTTTCAGCTTAACCTTTGGGCCCCATTGATATAGTGCCAATCCACACATCACCAATAATGCACCAAACACTAAATTCATGCTAACAACCTCGTTATTTAAAACAGCACCTAAGTAAAGTGCAAATATCGGCGTCATCATGGTAATCAAAGCCACGGTACTGGCTCTTAGCTTTTGTAAAATAAAAAAGTAAGCTAAAAAACCAACTAACGAGCCAAAAATACCTAAATATAGAATTGCCCAAATTGAGCGAGCCTGCCAAGTTTGGTATGGTATAGTGCCATCAAGCAGCAACCATGCTACTGCAAATAATGGCACGCTGAACAACAAGGCTCCTACTGTGGTTGCTAGTGGGTGTATTTCAATAACAACACTTTTCACTAAAACACCGCTTAAGCTAAAGAAAAACACGCCTAGCAAGATAAAAACAATACCGACAAAACTCTGCTGACTCAAAGATATGCTGTCAAAGCAGACGACAAATAAACCAAGTAAAGCGACCGTTAACGCCAATTTTTTTGTGCGGCTAAATTTAGATTCAGACAAAAGCTTTTGCCCTAACAAGCCTGACAATATTGGCGATAAGCCAAATACCAGTGACATTAAACCCGATGATAAGTACTGAGCAGCAAAGTAAGAAAAAGTCATACCGCCAAAAATACCAATGCATGAATACGCATATACCTTTCTAGCTTGAAATGACCAAGGTAAGTGAATATTTGCCAGTTTTATCAGTAGTAAGCCAGGAATAATCGCAATCAACATACGCAAAAAAACAGCTAAAGTTGGGCTAACACTTTCACTACTCCAGACAATCCCTAGCGGTGTTGTTGACCAAATAATAACGACGGCTAAATACGCCACAGAAACGGGCATTACCTTTCTCCTTTTTAATGATTAAAGTGCAATTTTTGTTAAACCTGCACGTTTTTATGCTTGAAAATTACCGAGAAAAGAGACTAAGATTTGAAATGAAAAATTAAAACCGCAGTCTGATAATCTGCGGTTTGAAGTAGAATATAAACGTTACTTATTACCCGACAGAATTACAACTAGCAGCCAGCGATTGACATTAGTAGTCTGCTGATTTGTTAGTTTATTCATCATATTTCGGATTTGGATAAGCATTTATTGATTCTATTACAAGTGTTTATAAAATTCATTTTCACAATGCCGAGAATCAAAACGAATGTCAATCTCTATATCGATTTAAAACCAAACACCTGGAAGTATTTAAATCATTTAGTTTTGCGCTAAGTATCAGGTTCTTTACCAACCACTGCACCTAATTAACATATTATTAACTTATCTTAATGAAAATGTAACAAAACTTTGCTAAGATTTTGTTGACCATTTAGACAGAAACCGCTCAGGGAATAGGCAGGATGAAAATTCATGCCTATTTTTTTCTGCTATTTGGGTAATTGAATAAAAAATAATAAAAAGAGAGAAATAAAAATGAAATCTGCAATATTAACGCGGACATGCCGATACACAATTGGTTTGTCTGTCTACCTTACAACTATGGCCAACATAGCCTATGCTGCTGAACCTCAAAACTATTACGATACAGTTGATACAGCCAATGCAGCTGTACTTAAGCAAAGTTTACATGAAATTATAGATGATCATCAACGTTTCCCATATACCTCTTCAGCAACCGATACATGGGATATTTTGGAAGCCGCTGATCAAGACCCAAACAATAGCAACAACGTTATTAGCATATATAAAAACATATCATATGCAAAAGTTGGCGGTGGTAATAACAACTATAATCGAGAACATAGTTGGCCAAAATCTTATGGCTTTCCAAAGGATGGTACTAGTAATTATCCTTATACTGACGCGCATCATTTATTTATTGCCGACAGCAGCTACAACTCGAGTCGAAGTAATAAGCCTTATGCAAATTGTACCAGTGACTGTGCAGAGAAAACCACTGACTTCACTAATAGCCGCGGGGGTGGTGCGGGTGAACATAACCTGACCAAAGGTTCAGGTCATACAGGAACTTGGCAAACTTGGATTGGCCGTAAAGGTGATGTAGCCCGTGCTTTAATGTATCTAGCCGTTAGATATGAGGGCGGCGTACATGGCGTCACTGGCGTAAATGAACCAGACTTAATTTTAACAGATGATCGCAATTTAATTGCCAGCTCAAAAACAGGTGCAAATGTTAGTGTTGCTTATATGGGGCTAAAATCAGTACTCATTCAATGGCACAAAGATGATCCTGTCGACGATTTTGAAAGAAGACATAACGATGCAGTATATGCACAGCAAGGTAATCGAAATCCTTTCGTAGACCGCCCTGAGTACGCTGTTTGTATTTTTGAAGATGTTTGTAATGGCACAGGAGTTACGCCACCAACAGGCAGTAACAATGATATATGGATAAATGAAATTCACTACGACAACAACAGCAGCGACATAAATGAAGCTGTTGAATTAGCAGGAACAGCAGGTATTAATATTAATGGTTGGCAACTGATCGCTTATAACGGAACTAATGGTGCAGCTTATAAAACGATAAATCTTCAAGGCACTATTCCCAATCAATCAAACGGCTTTGGTACATTAAATTTTGCATTTTCTGGCTTACAAAATGGCAGTGCTGATGGCATTGCATTAATCGATGATAGTAACCAAGTGCGTCAATTTTTAAGCTATGAGGGACAACTTATTGCTACCGACGGTCCAGCAAATGGCGTAACTTCGACTGATATCGGCGTTTCAGAAACATCCAATACACAAGCGGGTTTCTCATTACAATTATCTGGTACAGGCAAGCAATACTCTGACTTCAATTGGCAATCTCCAGCAGCAAACACCGCAGGAAGTAAAAATAATAACCAAATATTTAGTGCTGGTGAAGAGAAAAGCATATTTGAAAATAACACCATTACTGCCATCCCCGATAATGGCAATGTTGTAAGTAATATTGATGTTCAACGATCAGGTAATGCAGGCTCGATTAAAGTTTCGGTTAATATAACTCATACATATCGTGGTGATATAAGTTTAAATTTAATTGCTCCTGATGGCAGTTCTTATACTTTAAAAACGTTATCGGGAAGTGACAGTGCTGATAATGTTATTGAAACCTATACTGTAAATGCTTCAGGGCTTGCACAAGGTCAATGGCAACTATCAATTACCGACAATTATCAGCAAGATATTGGCAACCTAACCCTGTGGAATATTACTTTCGAATAAACCAAAGCTAAGTAAACCATAGCTGACACAAAATTATTTAACACGTAATAAAGGCTAGCTTTCACTATTAACTGCTAGCCTTTTTACATTATCGAAAAACATAACCTTAAATCACAGCAATCAAGCATTTAATTGTTATCAATAGCCTGATAAATTAGCAAGCCTACATTCTACGTGAGGACACTTAATGGAGTTAAAGATTATCCCTGTTGTGCAAGTAATCATTGCTATGATTTTAATGACCATGATTCAGACAACAATGCCAAGTTTTGCATATACCATGTTATTTAGCACTTACCTTGCCAGCAGTTTAACTTTAATTGGTGTTACTATTGGTATTCTCGCCATCTATTGCTTTCGCAAACATCAAACAACAGTTAACCCAACTAAGCCAGAGTCATCTTCTAAAGTCGTTAATAGTGGCATTTACCATTATTCACGTAATCCAATGTACTTAGCGATGTTACTTGCATTAATTGCCTATGGTTTTTACCTTGAGAATTTGCTGACTTTTTTAGTTTGTGTTGTATTTATTTGGTATATAAGCAAATATCAAATCACCCCTGAAGAGCGCATACTTAATGAATTGTTTGGCCAAGAATATCAAAGCTACTGTAAACAAGTGCGCCGTTGGATTTAATGATATTCGAAAAGGAAATAGTGAAAAAGCACTGACAATAGTTTTACCATCAACAGTGCTTTTACAAAAGTAGATTAATTAGGGTTATGCTTTCTTTAAATAGGCTGCAACTAATACAATACGAGTGCCATTTACTTTACCTTCAATATGCTCAGGGTTATCCGTTAAGTTAATACCGCGTACCATAGTGCCCTGCTTGGCTGTAAAGTTAGCACCTTTAACTTTCAAGTCTTTAATTAATGTTACATTATCACCGTCTTGCAATTCCGCGCCATTACTATCTCGTGTTGGCCCTTCTCGCTCAGCTGCGGCAATTCCCTGCTCAGCCCAGGTTTTAACATCGTCTTCTAAATAAATCATATCTAAGGCATCTTGCGCCCAGCTTTCTGCAGAAAGCTTATGCAACATACGATAAGCCATTACTTGTACTGCTGGCTCTTGATTCCACATGGCATCATTTAGGCAACGAAGATGATTGATATCTAGTTCAATATTGCCCTCAACTTGCCCTAAACAGTTATCACAAAGATAAATACTTTGCTGCGCACTTAAGTCACTTGTTGGTGGTACCGGATAAACACTTAAGCTATCGGTCGACGCACAAAATTCACAGCTAGAGTTGCTGCGCTGCTTTAATGCTTGTTCTGTAACCATAATAAAATACCCACAAAAAATTTGTCGCTATTATGCCTAGGTTGATGCTGCGATGATAGACAAATTCGCAATTAACAATATCTGAGATCAAAAAAGGTGGCATTGCCACCTTTTTATCTAATAGAAACCTTAAGGTAACTTACTCTTTTGCCTGCTCATTAGTCACTAAGGCTGACTCTTCACCGGCAAACTTATCCACCCAAATAGCAATTGCACCATCACCCGTTACGTTACAAGCGGTACCAAAACTATCTTGCGCTAAATATAAAGCAATCATTAGTGCTAAAGCCGCGTCAGTAAAGCCAAGCATACTAGCTAATAAACCAAGAGCCGACATTACCGCGCCACCCGGAGCACCAGGTGCAGCAATCATAGTAACGCCTAACATTAAAATAAAGCCCATCATGCCACCTAAACCTGGTAAAGCTAATTCAGGTGTCAATAACATTACGGCGGTTGCACAAGTTACTATGGTAATAGTCGAGCCACTTAAATGAATTGACGCACAAAGCGGTACGGTAAAGTTAGCTACACCATCACTAACTTCATTAGCTTTAGTCGCACGTAAAGATACAGGAATAGTTGCAGCACTCGACATAGTTCCTAACGCAGTAAAGTAAGCAGGTAACATGTTTTTAAGTAACACTGCTGGCGACTTTTTCATTGCTACTGCTGTCGCAACATATAAAATGGTGATCCATAGCCAATGCATCGCCAATGCCAGCACTAATACTAAACCAAATGTTTGTAGCGTTGAGAAAACGGTACCATCCACTGTCATTTCGGCAAATACACCCGCAATATAAAATGGTAATGCAGGAATAATGACCTTACTAAGTAGCATTTCAATAACATCGCGAGCTTCATTTAACGTGGTACGTAAGCCAGTCGCATTTATAGCACTGATGCCTATGCCGAAAATAAAAGCGAGTGCTAGTGCAGTCATCACATCAAACAGTGGCGGAATACTAATATCTAGGAAACTTTTAAGTTTTTCACCTTCTGTTGCAGCTTCTAATGCATTTCCAGAAATTAACCCTGGTAATACTGTACTTGCAACAACAAAAGCAATAATACCAGCGACAATTGTTGATCCATAAGCTAAACCAACAGTTTTACCAAGTAATGCTCCGGAGCCCTGTGGCAATGACGCAATACCACTGGCAATATAAAATAAAATAATCAGTGGGATAGTAAACTTAATTAGCTGCCCTACCAACATTTGAATAGTAAACGTTAATTGTACGATAAAGTCAGGGGCGTAAAGGCCAATAATGATGCCTGATACTATGCCAGCAATAAGCTTTAGCACTAAATTCATATTAACTCCGATTGTTATAATAATATTGAGATTATTGTTCTTTTATTTTCAAACCTTGTTGAAATGCCATTCTAACCTGATTATTTATTATCAAGCCAGATAAGCTGTAATTTACTACTATCTTGCTGTGGCAGATGACTTTTACAAATAAACAAACCAAGCGCTGCCACTAATGTTTCATCATAATAAAGAAACGGGATACGCTGTCGTTGCCACGTTGGTATCTTAGCTTCTTGTAATATCTTTTTAAGCGCTCGTGATTTATTGCGATAATCAGGTAAGCATGTCGGATTATTATGACTAAATCGAATACTTACCTGTTGTCCCTCTTTAGGCGCTTGAATACTAATATTTGTCATCAAAGCTTCGTCAGTAACCTGCGGGGTTACTAGCTCAGTGTTGTTCGCTAATAACGTGATATGAAGCTGCCCTAAATTATCCGGCAATGTAATGTTATCAGTAGCTTTCGTCAACAGAACCTGATGTTGCCACTGTTTTATCTCAACAAAATTATCTGTTAAATGTAACTGCTGTTGATAGCGACGAAAACTATAATCATTAATTTTTATCGCTGGGTTTTTATCGTTACTTGCCCGCATTTGTTGTTCAATTTGTTGCAACTGCGCACTACTGGGCATTAACTTATCATGCTTAGCTAAAAAATAACGTATCACATTGTTAAATCGTAATGTGCTTAAATTAAGTAACTCTGCAATTGATAGTACCTTATTTGTAATACTAACTTTGACTAGGTCTTCTTCGGCTAATTCATCTAACAGCGATTGGGCATCTTGGCAGTGGCCAACACTACGACTTAAGGTATCATTAAAACTTGGCCATCGCGCAGAAAGCTTAGGCATAACAGTATGACGAAGAAAGTTTCGGTCAAATACTTGATCGTGATTAGACTCATCTTCAATCCAGGTCAGGTTTTGCTGCTGTGCATAGTGAACAATTTCAGCGCGCGAAACAGCTAACAGCGGTCGCACTAATGTATGTTGAGCCAATTGAATTTGCTCAGACATTGCCGAAAGCCCTTTTAAACCGGCACCACGTTTTAATGACAGAAAAAACGTTTCTGCCTGATCATCTAAATGATGGCCAGTAACAATCAACGCAGGCTCTTTGCTTGACTCAACTAAACACTGATACCGAGCATCACGCGCCATCGCTTCTAAACTTTGTTGGGGTTGCTTTTTAAGTGATAACTGGTGAGTTATAAGGGGAAATGAAAATTGCTGACATTGCTTCGCTGCAAATTCTTGCCATGATGAGGCATGTTTACTTAAACCGTGATTAACGTGGCAAACGGCTATCGTATTCGTTAACTTTTTTTGTTGCTTTAACTGATATAGTGCCGCTAACAAAACTTGCGAATCTACCCCGCCGCTATATGCAACCACAATTGGTTTATTGGCTGTTTTGCTAAAAAACGCTAGTAGCGTTGCTTCGATAATATTCACAAATGAGATCAGAGCGTTAACTTGTAGGTAAAAGAAAAAAGCGACCATATATTTGGTCGCTTTTTATCTCGCTTAGCAGTAACCGAACGACATTAATTTGTCGTAACGTTTTTCAATGAGCTCATCTTTAGATAACTCATCAAGTTTAGCTAAATCAGTTTTTAATGCTTGTTTTAAAAGTGCAGCCATTTGATCCATATCGCGATGCGCGCCACCTAATGGTTCATCAACAATATTATCAATTAACTCTAATTCTTTGATACGTTTAGCGGTAATACCCATTGCTTCTGCAGCTGTAGGTGCTTTTTCAGCAGTTTTCCAGAGAATTGACGCGCAACCTTCAGGAGATATAACTGAATAAGTTGAGTATTCCAGCATATTAACTTTATCACCAACACCAATCGCTAATGCACCGCCTGAACCACCTTCACCAATAACCGTACAAATAATTGGTACAGTTAAACGAGCCATTTCTTTTAAGTTAGTGGCAATGGCTTCACTTTGGCCACGTTCTTCTGCACCAATTCCTGGATATGCACCTGGCGTATCAATAAAGGTAATTATTGGCATTTTAAATCTTTCTGCCATTTTCATTAGGCGTAACGCCTTACGGTAACCTTCAGGACGTGGCATACCAAAATTACGTTTCACTTTCTCAGTAGTTGAACGTCCTTTTTGATGACCAATAACCATTACTGGGCGACCATCTAAACGTGCTGTACCACCAACAATAGCACTGTCATCAGCATATGCACGATCACCAGCTAATTCATCAAATTCAGTAAAAATACGTGGCAAGTAATCTAAAGTGTAAGGGCGTTGTGGGTGACGCGCTACACGTGCTGTTTGCCATGGGTCTAAACCTGAGAATATTTTCTTTGTTAGTTCAGTGTTTTTTTCACGTAGTTGGGTGATTTGTTCTTCTAAGTCAAGATCGAGTTCTTGACCATTATTGACCAACTGTAATTCTTCAATTTTTGCTTCAAGTTCTGCAATTGGCAGCTCAAAATCTAAAAAATTTAATGACATATGATTATTCTTACCTATGTTGTATCTGAGTACCGCTCTTTTTGAGCACTACTTATTTAAACTTTAACTCGACTTGCTCATCACCCAGCAGGGTTTTCAAATCGTATAATAGCATGTCGCTTGGCGATACCCGCCATTGTACACCCAATTCTAACATACCTTGCGCCTCATCTCTTTGATAAAACACGCGAACTGGGCAAATACCTTCTTTGTACGGGGTTAATACTTCCGTAAACTGTTCAATAAAATTACTTGATAGTTTATTTTTGTCAATCTGCAAATCTAACGAGGCGACATAATTTTCTCGTGCGTCTGCAATTGTCATAATATCCCGGGCGGTCATTGTAATACCACCGGAGTAATCATCAAAGCTGACCTGTCCACTACAGACTAAAATTGCATCAGAAACAAGTAATTCTGCAAATCTATCGTAGTCATCTGGAAATAAACGAATATCCATACGGGCACTTTTATCATCAAGAGTAACTAGTGCCCAACGGCGACCACGTTTATTCACCAGCACTCGAACACCGAGCACTAAACCAACCGCTACCGTAGTTTTATCTTTATTTGTTGGCTGTAAACTCACCAACCTACCAGTGGCATAACGTTTGATTTCACTTAAATAGCGGTTTATTGGGTGCCCTGTTAGATATAAACCTAAGGTTTCTTTTTCACCATCTAGCCATTGTTCTTCTGGCCATTTAGTCACGTCTTTAAAGGCTTGACGGTTATCTTCTGGCTCTTCATTAATTAAACCAAATAAGTCATCTTGGCCTAATGCCTCTGCTTTAGCATGTTGCTCAGCCGCTTTAATGGCTTCAGGTAAAGATTCAAACAAAGCCGCGCGGTGTGGACCTGAGTCATCTCTCGGGCCAAGTGCATCCATTGCACCTGACTTCACGAGTTTCTCTAAAACACGCTTATTAGTTTTCTTTAAATCAACCCGTGCACAAAAGTCAAATAAGTCGGCAAATTCACCATCACTTTCACGGGCAGCAATAATAGCTTCAATAGGCCCTTCACCGACACCTTTAACTGCACCAATACCATATATAATTTGGTTATCGTCATTAACGGTAAATTTATATTGACCACTGTTAACATCAGGTGGTAATAAGTCTATGCCCATGTTTTCACACTCATCAACCAAAGTAACAATCTTTTCAGTATTGTCCATATCAGCAGACATAACCGCCGCCATAAATGGCGCTGGAAAGTGAGTTTTCATCCACAAGGTTTGATAAGAGACTAATGCATAGGCTGCAGAATGGGACTTGTTAAATCCGTAACCGGCAAATTTCTCTACCAAGTCAAAAATTTTCATCGCCAATTCGCCGTCAACGCCACGTTTTACAGCACCGGCTTCAAAGCCAGCTCGCTGTTTGGCCATTTCCTCAGGCTTCTTCTTACCCATAGCACGACGCAACATATCCGCACCACCAAGCGAATAGCCAGCAAGTACCTGAGCGATTTGCATCACCTGTTCTTGATATAAGATGATGCCGTACGTTGGCTCTAAAATAGGTTTTAAATCAATGTGCTGCCATGTTTCATCTGGATAACTAATAGCTTCACGGCCATGCTTACGCTCAATAAAGTTATCTACCATGCCTGATTGCAATGGTCCTGGTCTAAATAAGGCAACCAATGCGATAATATCTTCAAAGCAATCCGGTTTAAGTTTTGCTATTAACGACTTCATACCGCTGGACTCAAGCTGGAAAACAGCCGTTGTTTCTGACTTGAGTAATACTTTAAAACTGGCTTTGTCTTCTAAGTCAATTGCGGCAATATCTATTCGCTCTTTGCCTTCTTTAATCAACTTTTCGTCGGCCATTTCTATAGCCCACTGCAAGATAGTTAAAGTGCGTAAACCAAGAAAATCAAACTTGACAAGACCAGCATCTTCAACATCGTTCTTATCAAATTGCGTAACTGGATTATTGCCTTCTTCATCACAATAGAGCGGTGCAAAATCAGTAATGGTTGTTGGTGAAATAACCACACCACCCGCATGTTTACCAGCATTACGAGTTGTACCTTCTAATATACGGCACATATCGATGAGATCTTTTACTTCACTGTCTTGTGCGTAAACCTCAGGCAACTTTGGCTCTTCTTCAAAGGCTTTAGCTAGCGTCATTCCTGGCGTTGGCGGAATTAATTTTGAAATACGGTCAACAAAACCATAAGGGTGACCTAATACGCGACCAACATCTCGAATAACAGCTTTCGCTGCCATAGTACCAAAGGTAATGATTTGTGATACTGCGTCGCGGCCATACAATTCAGCTGTATGGTCAATAACTTCGTCTCGTCGATCCATGCAGAAATCAACATCGAAATCAGGCATTGAGACACGCTCTGGGTTTAAGAAGCGCTCAAAAAGTAAATCATATTCTAGCGGGTCTAAATCGGTAATTTTCTGGGCATACGCCACTAATGAACCAGCACCTGAACCACGACCTGGACCTACAGGAATATTGTTATCTTTACTCCACTGGATAAACTCCATTACGATAAGGAAATAGCCAGGGAACCCCATGTTATTAATAACTTCCAGTTCAATAGCTAAACGTTCGTCATAAGGCTTACGTTTTTCAGCAAAGTCAGGAGCATCTTTATCAAATAAAAACTCTAAGCGTTCTTGCAAGCCCTCTTCAGAAACTTTTACCAGATAGTCTTCTATTGTTAAGCCTTCTGTAGGGAAGTCAGGTAAAACATACTCTCCCAAAGTAACCGTAACATTACAGCGTTTAGCTATTTCAACAGAATTTTCTAATGCCTCAGGGATATCAGCAAAGAGTTCCAACATTTCATCTTCGCTACGCAGGTACTGCTCTTTACTATATTTTTTAGGACGACGTTTATCATCCAAAGTAAAACCATCATGAATGGCAACTCGAATTTCGTGAGCATCAAAGTCTACCGGGCTTAAGAACATGACCTCGTTAGTGGCAACGACCGGTAAGTTATAGCGAGCAGCGGCGTCAACAGCAAGGTGCAAGTAATTTTCTTCGTCATTGCGCCCTGTTCGGATCAACTCTAAATAATAGCAATTAGGAAAATACTGTTGATAGAAGCCAAGCATTTGCTCAACAAATTCAGCATTCCCCTTTAATAGGGCCTTGCCGACATCACCTTCGCGACCGCCTGAAAGTAAAATAAGACCTTGGGCGTATTCAACTAGCCATGCTTTATCTATTACCGCTCGACCTTGAATATGACCGCGCAAATACGCTTTTGAAATCAACTCGGTAAGATTTTTATAGCCAACATTATCAGTTGCTAGAATAACTAGACGAAATAGTTCATCTTCTAACTCATCACTTTTAACCCAAAAATCGCAACCTATAATCGGTTTAATTCCAGCGCCGTGTGTTGCATGATAATATTTTACAAGGCCGCATAAATTGGTTTGATCGGTAAGCGCCAAAGCAGGCATATTTAAGTCAGCGGCTTTTGCAACTATTGGCTTAACTTTATTCAGGCCGTCACACATTGAGAAATCACTATGAATCCTCAAGTGGATAAATTTTGGGGCGCCTGTAGAACTCTCATCTTTAGATTCAAGCTCTACATTTGCTGGTAAAGTATCAGACATTAATCGCTCTAATTGTTTTTATAATTGACGGCTGAATTAGCAATGACATTCGCTACTGGTTTAAAACTACGACGGTAATTATCAAGTACACCGTGCTCTATTATTTTCTCTAAATGAGCTTTGGTTGGGTAACCTTTATGTTTAGCAAAGCCATACTCGGGATATAACTTATCTAAGGCAATCATTTCATCATCACGGGCGACTTTTGCCAAAATTGACGCAGCACTAATTTCTGCCACTCTGGCATCACCTTTGACAACACTTTGACAAGCAATATTACCAGCATCACTGACGAAGGTTGGGCAACGGTTGCCGTCAACTAGCACATAATCAGGCTCAACATTTAATCCTAATACAGCACGTTGCATAGCTAACATAGTGGCGTGGAGAATATTTAAGGTGTCTATTTCTTCTGGGCTAGCTCTACCAATTGACCAAGCAATTGCATGTTGCTTAATTTCACTAGAGAGCGCTTGTCTTTTTTTATCAGACAGCTTCTTCGAGTCCATCAACCCCTCAATAGGATTTTCAGGATCTAAAATTACAGCTGCAGTAACAACATCACCAACTAAAGGGCCACGCCCTACTTCATCGACACCAGCGATACAATAGGCAACCGGATATTCAAAAGGCTCAAATGTTTTCTTAGCAACTGACATAGTTTTTCATTACCAATATCATAATAAATCGATTACAGCATTTGCCGCTTGCTTACTGGCATCTTGTTTAAGTATTTGATGGATATTGGTAAAAGCCTCGTTTAATTCAGACTGCTCCTGATACAAACGCTCCTCCACCAATGGCAATATGTTATCAACAGTAACATTTGCTTGTAACAACTCAGGTACAAGTGATTTATTGGCAAGTAAATTTGGTAACGAAAACCACTTTAATTTAACAAAGCCTTTAAACATGTGATAAGTCAATGGATTAAATTTATAACAAATTACCATTGGGCGTTTAATTAATGCGGCCTCAAGCGTAACAGTGCCTGATGCAGTTAATAAACAATCACTGGCGGCCATAACTTGCTGTGTTTTGCCAATAATAATTTTTAATGGTAATTCAGGGGCAATTTTTTTGTGTAACTCTATAAATTGTTCAGCCCTTTTTTCACTGATCATAGGTACTACAAAAACTAAATTACCATCTTTTGCTAATAACTGTTTGGCTGCTAATAAGAAAGGTTCAACAAGACGAGATAATTCACCGCCTCGGCTACCTGGCATAAGTGCTAGAACTTTGGCACATTCAGCTAGGTTTAGCTCATTTCGAGCCAATGTTTTATCTGAAACCATTGGGATATCGTCAGCTAATGAGTGACCAACAAATGTACACGGAATTTGATGTTTATCATAAAAGGCTTTTTCAAATGGTAGCAACGACAGTACCATGTTAGTTGCCTTAGCTATTTTAAAAACCCGCTTTTCACGCCAAGCCCAAACGGAGGGGCTTACATAGTGCACAGTTTTAATTGCCTGAACTTTTAATCGCTGTTCAAGAGTTATATTAAAATCAGGGGCATCTATACCTATAAAAACATTAGGTTTATTATCGATAAAGTATTGTGTTAATGATTTTCGAATATACAGTAAACGGCGCAGTCGCCCTAATACCTCAAACACTCCCATTACCGATAGTTCTTCCATTTCGAATAAGCTATCAAAGCCGAGTGCTTGCATTTTAGGACCACCTATCCCCACGAACTTTGCCTTAGGGTAGCTAATCAGTAATTGCTGCATTAAACCAGCACCTAAAGTGTCACCAGAGTGTTCTCCAACAACAATACCAAAAACAGGATTATCCACGACTTTATTTGCTGTCAAACTTTCATCATCTATAACAAAATTGGAAGTTAATTCTTGAGTCATAGCTTAACGAATAATACCGCGGCTAGAATTTTTAACAAAGTCAGTGAATAAGTCTAACTCAGGCATATTGTGCTCTGCTTGAGAGATTTTATTCATAGCTTCATCAACGGTCAAACCCTGACGGTAAACAGACTTATATGCTCTTTTTATGTTTAAAATAACGTCTTTGTCAAAACCACGACGCTTTAAACCTTCACTGTTAAGACCAAAAGGCTTTGCTGGCTGGCCAGAAGCCATTACATAAGGGGGTATATCCTTTAGTACTAATGAATTCGCTGCCACGAAACAATGATCACCTATATGACAAAACTGATGAACGCCTGACATACCGCCAAGTATTGCATGATTACCAACATGAACATGCCCAGCGATTGAAGCGCCGTTTGCCATAATACAGTTATCGCCTACCATGCAATCATGAGCAATATGGGTATAAGCCATAAATAAATTATTGCTACCAATTTGTGTCAGGCTATTATCTTGAATTGTGCCACGATGAACCGTGCAGTTTTCACGAAAAGTATTATTATCACCGATCACCAGTTCTGTTGGCTCACCTGCATATTTAAGATCTTGGCAATCTTCACCAATAGATGCAAATTGGAATATTTTATTGCCTTTGCCTATTTTTGTTGGACCATTTATAACAACATGAGAGTTAATTTCACAGTCATCTCCAATTACAACATTTGCTGCAACATAGGTCCAAGGGCCAATTTTGACATTTTTGCCTATAACGGCACCGTCTTCAATTATTGCTTGCGGGTGTATCAATGAATTTGTCATATTATAGTGCTCGCCTTGCACACATTAAGTCAGCTGAGCATACCACTTTACCGTCAACTCGTGCTTCACCGTAAAATTTCCACATTCCACGACGCTCTTTAACAAAATCAAGGTGTAGATGCATAGTATCGCCTGGGTGAACAGGTTTTTTAAACTTCGCATTATCAATCGAGGCAAATAAGAATAATTCCCCATCATTCTTATCTTCAACTGATTTAAAGCCCAAAATACCACTGGCTTGTGCCAATGCTTCTAGAATTAAAACACCTGGGAAAATTGAATAACCTGGAAAGTGCCCCATAAATGCAGGTTCATTAACCGTAACATTTTTAATAGCATGTATAGATTTACCAGGGGTGTAATCAAGTACACGATCCACTAAAAGAAATGGGTAACGATGTGGAATTAATGACTTTATTTCTTCAACATCTATAATATTTTTTTGCGCTTCCAAGATTTATTCCTCAATTTTCATGACAATAAAGTAAAATTTAACCCTTATTGTTTGTAATCTCTTTCTCAACGTTAGCTACACGTTTAGTTAATGATTCAAGCTTTCTAATACGAGCGTTATTTTTATGCCACTCTTTATTTGGCTGACATGGCATACCAGACGAATATACACCAGGAGTATCCATAGATTTTGTTACCATAGTCATGCCAGTAAAAACGCAGCCATCACCTACTTTGATATGTCCATTAATACCAACAAGACCAGCAATAACACAATTTTTACCAATAGTAGTACTGCCCGCAATAACGCTACATGCTGCAATAGCCGTATTTTCGCCGATTTCGACGTTGTGGGCAATCTGTATTTGGTTGTCTAAAATAACACCATCTTTAATTATGGTATTTTCTAGTGCGCCTCGATCAATGGTTGTGCTAGCACCAATTTCAACATTATTACCAATAATTACCGTTCCTAGCTGAGGAATTTTGATCCATTTACCTTTATCATTGGCATAACCAAAACCATCGGCACCGACGACAGTGTTTGCATGCACAGCACTACCAGAGCCGATTTCAACTTTATGATAAATACTTACGTTTGACCAAATTACCGAGTTTTCACCAATTTTTGCCGCGATACCAATAAAGCAGCCGGCACCAATACTTACGTTGTCAGCAATAACCACATGATCTTCTATCACTACATTTGCAGCTATCGTAACATTTTTGCCTAATACGGCACTTTCAGCAATGACCGCCGATGGATGAATTGATGTAGCAGGTTTTGGCGTAGTATCTAATAACTGCGCAACAAGTGCATAACCCATATACGGGTTATCCATCACGATGGCATTCGTGTGGCAGTTATCAAGTTCTTTTTCTGAAATTATAACCGCACTAGCACTAGTTTCGACTAGTTGTGCACTGTACTTGCTATTCGCTAAAAATGCGATTTGGCCGGCACATGCACTGTTTAGTGTTGCAACACTATCTATTTGGCATTGATCATCACCATGAACAACACCATTAATTTTATTCGCGATATCTAAAAGGCTATAGCTCATATATTTTACTTCTTTTTAGGTATAGATTAAGCATAGATTGAAAGGTAAACGTTTACCATCATAGGGCTAAACGCAATATTCCGAATCATAGTGATTCGGAATATTGATAATACAGGCATTTGAGAATAGTTTTGCAGCTACCTCTACCTAGAAGAGTAAGAGATGATTATTTTAACTTACTAACTTGCTCAACTACTTTTTCAGTAATAGTGCTATCTGGCTTAGAGTAAACAACAGCGCTTTGCTCAAGTACTAAATCGTAATCACCTTTTGCCGCAATATTATCAATTGCTTGACGAACTAATGCGATAATTTTGTTGGTTTCTTCATTCTTACGAGCACCAGTTTTCTGTTGAAACTCTTTACCTTTAGCTTGATATTCTTGGAAAAGAGTACCAATTTTAGCATCTAAGTCTTCAATTTCTTTTGCACTCATTAATGAGCCATCACGCTTCTTTTTCTCTTGGTTGTACTTAATATCTTGTTCCAGTTGCGCTAACACTGCTTTTGCATCTTTGAACTCTTCTTCCAAGCTTTTCATTACCGCAGCAGTTTGAGGAATTTTTCCCATAACTTCTTGAAAATTTACAACTGCTATTTTTTGATCTGCCGCCATTGCAGAACTTGCTAATAATAAGCTTGATGCTGCTGTTGCCATTGCGATAGATTTAATCAATTTTTTCAATTTTTACTCCTAAAATATTTTCTAATATTTTTACTTTTATTTTGTTATGCGGTAGTTATACCGTCTCATGTTGTTTGGTTCAAGCTTAAAACGAAAAAGCCTGTCTTTTTCGTTATTAGTAACATATTAACTAAACCCATAGTTAAACCTAGAAAGTTTGACCAATATTAAAACTAAAGAACTCAGTATCATCACCTTTTTCTTCTTTCAATGCTTTAGCAAAACTAAAGATCATCGGCCCCATAGGTGACAACCATTGTACAGATAAGCCCGCAGAAGCACGATAACGACCGACATCTGAATAATCAGCAATTTTTTCAAATTCAGCAGATGCCAAATCTTCATAATCACTTAGACGAAACTCAGTGTCCCAAACATTACCTGCATCAATAAAAACACTTGAGCGAACACTGTTGCTATAGCCTTCATCTATAAACGGGGTAGGCACGATAAGTTCTAAGCCAGCTAATGCAATGGCATTACCACCAACAGAGCGAGTAGACGTTTGAATAAAATCATGATCTGGACCTAAACAACAACCATTTCCTGTGCCAACAGGGTCAGGTGTACCAGGGATTGGAGTCGGGTAGCGGTAAATAGCTCTTGGGCCAACGATATTAGATTCAAACCCTCTTAAGGTTCCTGAGCCACCAGCTCTGAAATTCTCCCAAAAAGGCAATATTTGATCATTACCGTCAACTGTACCATAGCCATTGCCATAACCAAGTTGGAATTTAGCTAAAACAGTCCAACGTTGATCACGTGTTAATGGGAAGTACCATTTGGTATCTAAGTTAACTTTAAAATAATTAACATCAGAGTTAGGCGTAGTCATTTTGTATGATAAACTCTGCTGCGAGCCATCAGTTGGGAATGTACCTCTATTCAAGGTTGTTCGCGAAATACTGGCACTTAAATCAAAACTCTTAAAGTCTAAACTACCATCAGGATTGTTAGGATCTGAATATAACTCATAAAATTTTTGAATTTGTTCATAACTCTGTAACCGTGTAATGCCGTTGCTTTTATAACCAACACCAAAATTCAAACGCACGTATTCATTAATTGGGAAACCTAACGATAAACCAACGCCATAGGTTTTATTATTGTACTGAACAAGATTAGCTCTACCCGCATCAAACTCCTGATAAAAGATATTTCCACCTAATGAAACACCATCAACAGTAAAATAAGGGTCGGTGTATGAAACATTAGCGCTTTTCGAATAACTCGATGTATTAATGCTAAAGCCTAAGCGATTACCTGTCCCTAAAAAGTTATTTTGCTGAATACCGGCATTTAAACTTAACTGAGTCGTTGAACCATAACCAATACCAGCAGTAAATGAACCTGACGGTTGTTCTTTAACTTCAAAATCAATATCAACTAAGTCATCTTCACCCGGTAACTGATTAGTTTCAAATTCAACAGTTTCCATATAAGGTAAACGTTGAACCCAAGCTTTTGAACCTTCAACTAGTGTATTTGATAGCCAAGCGCCTTCCATTTGTCGCATCTCACGACGTAATACATGTTCAGCTGTAACATGATTACCTTTAAAATTAATACGGTTAACATAAACTCGCTTGCCAGGATCGATCGATAACACCAATTTAACCGTTTTGTCTTCTTCGTTAACTTCTGGAATAGTAACTACTTTTGGATAAGCGTAGCCATATCGACCTAAAAACTTACTAATGAGCTCTTCAGAATAAGTTACAAGAGCACCATTATAAAGCTCTTCGGTTTTAATAGGTGTAATAGCACGTATTGTTTCTTCAAAACCTGCCATATTACCAACAAAATCGACCTCACTAACGGTATAAACTTCCCCTTCAGTCACATTTAAAGAAATATAAACCGCTTTTTTATCAGGAGTCATTGACACTTGTGTAGAGTCAACCTTGTATTTTAAGTAGCCGCGATCAAGGTAATAACTTTTAATCGTTTCCATATCCCCCTGCAAAGTTTGCTTTTGATAACGATCTTGCGCCATAAAATCCCACCAAGGCGAGTCATAGGTTAGCTCAATACGCTCAAGTAACTCTGCGTCAGAGAATTTTTCATTGCCGACGATATTAATTTGCTCTATAGCGGCTGCATCACCTTCATTAAAGGTAAAGTTGATATTCACTCGATTGCGCGGTAAATGTGTTACTTCAGCTTTTACATCAGCATTATATTTACCGACACTGTGGTAAAAATCTTCTAAACCTGTTTCGATACCTGAAATAACTGTCATATCCAATGTTTCACCAACACGAATATCACTACCGTCCAAGCTTTCGGTTAACTGTTCTTCTTTTAAGTCTTTATTGCCATCGAAAGTAATCGCACTAATCGTTTCTCTTTCTCGAACACGATATATAACAGTATTTCCATCACGAAAAACTGCAACATCACTAAAGTGACCCGATTTATAAAGAGCCTTTATCGATTGAGAAACGCGAAATTCGTTTAACTGGTCACCAACATTGAAAGGAATATGTGTCAATGCAGCGCCTAAAGCAACCCGTTGTAAACCTTTAACTTCAATATCTTCAACTTGAAAATCTTCAGCTGCTTGAACGGTTGTTCCCAAACTACCTAATAATACCGCCAGGGCAATTTTTTTAATAATCATAAATATTAACTTTGTATACTTCTTCTAGTTATAATCGCGATAAGTCGTTAAATATGGCGATACTCATCAAGCTTAGTAGCGCTATAGTACCAAATTTAAAACCTATTTCTTGTATTTTTTCAGGTACGGGCTTTCCAGTAAAAAGCTCTATAAAATAATAAAATAAGTGCCCACCATCAAGTATAGGCAGAGGCAAAAGGTTAATTATGCCGAGGTTGATACTAATTAAAGCTAGAAAGCCCAAGAAGTAGACAAAACCATACCCTGCACTATTACCTGCTCCTTGAGCGATAGATATAGGCCCGCTTAAATTTTTAACTGATACATCGCCAGTAATAAGTTTGCCGATCATATCGAAACTTAATACCACCAAATTCCATGTTTTGTTTACACTTTCACCAATCGCTGACACTGGGCCATATGATTGTTCAAATAAATATTTTTTCGGATAAGGTTCAGATGCCGGCTGAATACCTAAAAAACCGACTTGCTTGTCATTAACTTCTCTTGCTTCTGGCTTAACCATAAGCTCCAGTAACTTTCCCGCCCTCAACACCGTAACTGTAATATTTTGCTCTGGGTAGTTTTTTACTTGCTGAGAAAATGTTTGCCAATTGCCATTGATACTTTGTCCCGCAATTGTAATAAGCTCATCATCAACCTTTAAACCACCTTTTTCAGCTGGAGTACCAGTACCAACTACGGCAATTTTTGCATGAACTTGTGCTCGAAAAGGTTTTATCCCTAAGCTTGCAATTGCTGACTCTTTATCAGGTGAAAAGTGCCATGCTTTAGTATCGAGATAATAATCCTTAGTAGAGACACTATTCTCAGGTCTAACAGTTAAAAGTATTTCTTCATCACCAATAGCACTAACCAAAGCTAAATTCACATCTTGCCAGTCTTTAGTCGGTTGTTGTGCAATAGCGATTATTTCACTATTAAGTGGCAGAGATGTTTTTTCAGCAATTGAATTTACCTCAACCTGACCAATAATGGGTTTAACACTAGGAACACCAATAAGAAACATTAGATAAAAAGCAAAAATAGCAAAAGCAAAATTAGCAAATGGGCCAGCGGCAATAATTGCAATACGTTGATAAACAGATTTACTATTAAACGTTCGGTCAGCCTTATCCTCGGCAACGTCATCAACTCGGCTATCAAGCATTTTAACGTAGCCCCCTAATGGGATCGCGGCTATAACAAACTCGGTACCATATTTGTCATATTTTCGCCAAAGCACTTTACCAAAGCCAACCGAAAAACGCTCAACTTCAACACCGTTTTTGCGAGCTACCCAAAAATGTCCGTACTCATGAACGGTAATTAACACCCCAAGAGCAACGATAAATGATGCTAAATTCCATAAAACGTCTAACATACTGCCACTTTATTCAAGCCCTAAGGTTTCGTTATTTTCTAGTAAAGCTTGTGCAAATGCTCTGACCTTACCATCTAATGTAATAACATCTTCAATTGTTATCACCTCTTCTGAGACAAATTTATTCACAGAAGTTTCATTTATTTTTGCAATATCAGTGAATTTAATTTTTTCGCTTAAAAATGCGTCAACAGCAATTTCATTTGCAGCGTTCAATGCTGTGCAGGCACCTTGGCCTTGTTTACATGCTTTAATGGCTAATTTCAGGTTGGGGTACTTTATAAAGTCAACATCTTGAAATTCAAATGATTTAGTTGAAAAGAAATCTAACGGTGCAACACCAGATTCTATGCGTTCAGGAAAACTCAAAGCATGAGCTATTGGTGTACGCATATCAGGATTACCCATTTGCGCTAAAACTGAGCCATCTTTATATTGTACCATTGAGTGAATGGTACTTTGTGGATGCAATACCACTTGAATATCTTCTGGCTCAACATTAAACAACCACTTTGCTTCAATAAACTCCAAACCTTTATTCATCATAGTGGCAGAATCAATAGAGATTTTTCTGCCCATATCCCAGTTAGGATGAGCACAGGCCTGTGCAGGTGTTACATTGACTAATTTGTCATTATCCCAGGTTCTAAAAGGACCGCCTGAGCCTGTTAATAGAATTTTACTAATACCGTCGTTATTTAAGTCACAATATCCGGGCTGCTGTTGAGCACTAATAGGTAAGCACTGAAATATTGCATTATGTTCACTGTCTATTGGTAAGAGCTGAGCACCGGACTGTTTAACGGCTTCGATAAAAATCGCACCTGAAGTCACTAGCGCTTCTTTATTGGCTAAAAGTACCTTTTTCCCGGCATTAACTGCCGCTAAGGTCGGTAACAAACCAGAGGCACCAACAATTGCCGCCATAACGGTACTTGTTGCTGCGGAGCTTGCAATATCTTCAAGTGCAGTATGTCCTGATAAAACTTTAATATGCTCAAGCTTGTGTTCTGCTAATTTAGCAGAAAGTTCGCTAGCGTGCTTTGCAGATACCATTACCACAACTTCAGGGTGAAACTCTACACACTGCTCAAACATTAGCCCAACACTGGCATTGGCTGATAAGCTAACAACATCAAACTTTTCAGGATGTAATCTCACAACATCGAGTGTGCTTTTACCAATTGAACCGGTAGAGCCTAAAATACACAGTTTTTGTATTTGCATTTATATTACCAACCTAAATACGCGTAACATAATGCATAAATTGGCGCTGTCGCCGTCAAGCTGTCAATACGATCCAGCACACCGCCGTGGCCTGGCAATATTGAGCCACTATCTTTAACTCCAGCTTGGCGTTTAAACATGCTTTCGTTTAAATCCCCCAACACTGAAATAGTGGTAATTAAAATCGTCACAGGAATAACAACACTAAATTGTTCCATGTTCCAACCAATAAAATACCCTGCTAACAACACCATTATGCAGGCAAATAAAACGCCACCGAGAAAGCCTTCAAGAGTTTTTCCTGGGCTAACATTCGGCATTAGCTTTCGTTTACCAATTGATTTACCAACGAAATATGCGCCTATATCAGCACTCCATACCATTAAGAATAAAAACATTAATAATTGCGCACCGTGATAACTGTCGATCTCGTAATCACTGCTTCTTAGCACCATAAACGCCAACCAAGTAGGCACTAAAGTTAACCAACCAAAAACACCTCTAACCGAGCGATGACTCGACCAAAACTTACTACATCTAGGATATAAAAATGTAAGCCCTGCCGATAATAACCACCAAGCAACAGCAAGCCATAAAACAATGTTAACTTGGCTGAGTAATAACTTAGGAGCCTGCCATAATTGCTCAATTGGTAGCATGTACCATAAAGCTCCAATGAGTGAAACTGAAACGCCAACAAACGCTAAGCGACGACGCTTATTCGCAAAGCCCATTAACGGGCCCCATTCCCATGCACCTATTGCCATAACCACTAAAATAACAACAGCAAAATTGGTTAGTGATAAATAGAAAATTGCCCAAATTGCTGCGGGGGCAAGTAATAAAGCGGTAATTATACGTTGTATTAACAAACGGAAATCCTTAAATAACAGTAGTATTTATTTTAATTATTAGTTACTTGTTCGCCAGTTTGACCAAAACGTCGCTCTCGAGAATCAAAGAGTGATATTGCTTTAGTAAATTCTTCTTCATTAAAATCTGGCCATAAAACTTCGGTGAAATAAAATTCTGCGTATGCGGCTTGCCATAAAAGAAAATTACTAATACGAAAATCACCGCCGGTTCGAATTAACAAGTCAAGCTCAGGTAGCCCCGCCAAACTAGTATGTTCATTCAAAGATTCTTCAGTAATATCTTCGCTACTCATTTCATCTCGAGCAACTTTTTCGGCTAATTGTTTCGCAGCATGGGCAATATCCCAACGACCACCATAGTTAGCAGCAATAGATAAGACCATGCCCGCATTATTAGCCGTTAAGTCTTCAGAATTTTTAATCATCTTCTGCAGCTTGTCAGAAAATTTACTCACATCACCTATAACCTGAAACTTTATATCATTTTTATGTAAGCGTTTAACCTCTCGGGTTAATACAAACATAAAAAGATCCATCAACACACTGACTTCAGTTTCAGGCCTTTGCCAATTTTCACTACTAAACGCAAATAAAGTTAAAGCTTTGACACCATGCTTGGCGGCTGTTGAAACACTAGCTCTCACAGACTCAACCCCCGACTTATGTCCTACAACACGCTTTTTACCACGCAATTGCGCCCAGCGACCGTTACCATCCATAATAATCGCAACATGCTGAGGAATTTTCACCACTTCTTCTAACGTTGTCTTTGTTTGTAAATCGGCTGTACTCACATGTTCTCCGCTGTGTACTTTTTTTATTTAAACGTTATTTTTAATCTTTATATGCAAAAACGCCGTAGTCATTATCTACGGCGTCGTTGATTAAGCAATGAAAATTTTAGATTTCCATTAATTCCTTTTCTTTACCGCTCAAAACTTCATCAACTTGCTTAATAAATGAATCAGTAATTTTTTGCACTTCATCTTCTGCCTGGTGCATTTCATCATCGCTGATTTCTTTTTCTTTATTTAATGATTTAATATCAGAGTTTGCATCACGGCGAATATTACGGATAGCAACTTTGCCACCTTCTGCTTCACCACGAACCACTTTTACAAGATCTTTACGTCGCTCTTCTGTCAATGCCGGTAAAGGTATACGAATTAACGTACCTTGTGAAGATGGATTTAAGCCTAGATCAGACTTTAAAATAGCTTTTTCTACTGCGCCGATCATACCTTTATCAAACACGGTAATTGCTAACGTACGTGCATCAGGTACGGTGATATTACCAACTTGATTCAATGGTGTGTCCATACCGTAATACTCAACAACAATGTTGTCTAAAAGAGAACGATGAGCACGGCCAGTGCGAACTTTGTTTAAACTAATTTTTAATGACTCAATGCTTTTCGCCATTCTTTCTTGAGCGTCTTGCTTTATTTCGTTTATCACTTTTTTTATTCCTGCAATAATTAATCTAAATTTTCAGCGTGATCGATAGTTGTACCTTCATCGCCACCCATAATAACTGATTTCAACGCACCAGGCTTATTCATATTAAATACACGCAGTGGCATGCTATGATCACGAGCCAAAGTAAATGCAGCTAAATCCATTACTTGTAATTCTTTTTCTAAAACTTCTTGGTATGTTAAATGGCTGTATAGCGTAGCTTCTGGATTTGCGACTGGGTCTTCAGAATAAATTCCATCAACTTTAGTTGCTTTTAATACTACATCCGCTTCAATTTCAATACCACGTAAACAGGCTGCAGAATCAGTGGTAAAAAACGGGTTACCAGTACCAGCACTAAAAATAACTACACGGCCAGATTTTAGCAAGCTGATTGCTTCTGCCCAGTTATAACGGTCACATACACCGGCTAAATCGATAGCAGACATTAAACGAGTATTCACAAAAGCACGGTGCAAAGCATCACGCATCGCTAAGCCGTTCATTACAGTAGCTAGCATACCCATTTGGTCACCAACAACTCGGTTCATGCCGGCGTCAGCTAGGCCCTTACCTCGAAATAAGTTACCGCCGCCAATCACAAGGCCAACTTGAATACCCATTTCGATTAATTCTTTAATTTCTTGCGCCATACGATCCAAAATTTTTGGATCTATGCCAAAGCCTTCTTCGCCCATCAGGGCTTCACCACTTAATTTTAAAAGGATTCGACGATAAGTTGGTTTGGGATTGATGCTCATGTAATAAACATTCCTTCAGAATTTTTTAGTTAAAATAGCCAAGGCCTGATCGACCGTAGCTATTTTAATACGTTTAGCGCTTTATCGAAAGCCTAATATGAAAAAAGTCTATGATAGATTGCGCTTATCCTAATGACAGTGATGTAGTTAATGGTCAAATTGCTACTAACAACGCTATTAGTATCACCAAATCATTTTCAGCTTATAAAAAAAGCGCCAAATGGCGCTTTTTTTTTAAGAAAGTTGCTTAAAGCAATAATTCAAAAGATGAATTAGCTTTTAGCTGCAGCAATTTGTGCTTCTACTTCAGCAGCAAAATCTTCTTCTTTCTTCTCGATACCTTCACCAACTTCTAAACGTACGAAGTTAGTAACTGAGATACCTTTCTCAGCTAATACAGCACCAACTGTTTTCTTAGGTTCCATGATGAACGCTTGACCAGTTAAAGAAACTTCACCAGTAAATTTCTTCATACGACCAGTAACCATCTTCTCAGCGATTTCTTCAGGCTTGCCTTCGTTCATCGCCATTTCGATTTGGATGCGCTTTTCATTAGCAACAACATCAGCTGGAACATCTTCTGGAGTTAAGAATTCTGGCTTGCTTGCAGCAACGTGCATTGCAATGTGCTTAAGTGCTTCTGCATCACCTTCACCGGCAACAACAACACCAATAGTAGCACCGTGCTTGTATGAAGCTAACGTAGTACCTTCAACATAAGCTACACGACGAACATTGATGTTTTCACCGATTTTAGTTACTAGTGCAATACGCTCTTCTTCAAACTTAGCTTGTAAGTCTTCGATAGATAGCTTTTCAGCTGCAGCAACATCAGCAACTTTGTTAGCAAACGCTAAGAAGTTATCATCTTTTGCTACGAAGTCAGTTTGACAGTTAACTTCAACTAAAGCGCCATCTTTAATGATGATTTGACCTTCAGCAGCGATGTTACCCGCTTTTTTAGCAGCTTTAGCTTGGCCGTTCTTACGCATGTTTTCAATTGCAAGATCCATATCGCCATTAGCTTCTTGTAAAGCTTTTTTACAATCCATCATGCCCGCAGCTGTGCGTTCACGTAATTCTTTAACTTGTGCAGCAGTAATTGCCATGAGTTATTCCTCAATATATAAAAATGTCAGTAATTGCCACAAACCAATTGGATTGTGGCAATAGCAAAATAAAACGTATTAAAAACTGAAATTATTCAGCTTCAACAAAACCGTCTTTTTCAGCTTGTACTGCGATGTTTTGCTCACGACCTTCAACAACAGCATTTGCAGCTGAGTCTAAGTATAAAGTCACAGCGCGAATCGCATCATCGTTACCTGGAACGATGTAGTCAACGCCATCTGGGTTTGAGTTTGTATCAACTACAGAAATTACTGGAATGCCTAAGTTGTTAGCTTCTTTAATAGAAATGTGCTCGTGATCAGCATCAATGATGAATAAAACGTCAGGTAAACCACCCATGTTTTTAATACCACCAAGGCTTTTCTCAAGTTTTTCCATTTCACGAGTACGCATTAACGCTTCTTTTTTAGTAAGCGCTTCAAAAGTACCGTCAGAGCTTTGAGCTTCAAGATCTTTAAGACGTTTGATTGATTGACGAACTGTTTTCCAGTTAGTCAACATACCACCTAACCAACGGT
>OJBI01000021.1_pt1 | contig 95646 bp, 78 predicted proteins | sample 1590541 | NCBI WGS metagenome assembly OJBI01 (sample SAMN05416871, study PRJEB24817) | seawater metagenome | isolation source: Sea water | place: Canada:Atlantic | collected 2013-11 | reverse complement strand
GGGTTATGAGCCCGACGAGCTACCAGGCTGCTCCATCCCGCGTCCGAATGACCTAAAAAATTTAGGAAAGCCAACTTGTTTTAATTCTAGTTTAAGAATACTCCAAGGTGCAAATGCTTGCTCCCTGAAAGCGAGGCGTATAATAAGGATACATTCTGTAATTTGCAACCTGTTTTAAGTTTATTTTCCGCTTTAATCTTATTTATTTTTCACTTGTTGTTTTTTTGTTCTCGAATGACTCGTATTTCATTCAATTACGGATATTTAAGCAAAATTAGCATAAATGTTTTCTTAGTTTGTTGTTACTTTGCGCAAATTTGTAAAATGGCTATAAGTAAAGTGCTTCTTTAGTTTATAATCGCGGGCATAAATTAGATTGGAAAACCTTATGCAGCAATTTTTAGCATTAACCTCTCCAGGAATAGAGATATTACTGGCGCAAGAACTTAAAGATTTAAACGCGGAACAAGTTGTTCAAAAGCCTGAAGGAGTTTATTTTAACTCAAGTATTGAACAGGCTTATCATATTTGTCTTCATTTACGTTTAGCGACACGTGTATTGCTTAAGCTAGGCGAGGGCGCTGCAGAGAATAAAGATGAGTTATATGCTGCTGCAAAGTCAGTTGTTTGGTCTGATGTTTTTTCAGTAGATAAAACCTTTGCAATCGATTTTGTTGGTACAAGTGATGAAATTCGTAATACGCAGTTTGGTGCGTTAACAATAAAAGATGCCATTGTTGATCACTTTAGAGAGTTAAACGAAGAACGTCCTTCCGTTGATAAGTCAGCTCCACAAATTAGCTTTCAAGCTAGATTACTAAAGCAGAAGGTGGCTATTTATCTAGATTTTTCTGGACGTAGTTTATTTAAGCGTGGCTATCGAGAAAACACTGGTGCTGCGCCATTAAAAGAACATTTAGCTGCGGCAATCATTACCCGTTCAGGTTGGTTGGAAGATACCACTAAACCTTTAGTTGACCCTATGTGTGGTTCTGGCACGGTTGTTATTGAAGCTGTTTTAATGGCTGCAGGTTACGCGCCAGGTATAGACAGAGCGCAATGGGGATTTGATTATTGGTTAGGTCATGAACTCGACGCATGGAAATCTGCAAAGTCGGCGGCCATTGAGCAATCGCATGTTGGTTTAACACAACTGAAAACTAAAGTTTTTGGTGTTGACCTTGATAGTCGCGTATTAAAAACTGCACAACAAAATGCTAAAAATGCTGGCATACAGCGTTTTATAGAGTTTTCTTGTAAAAATGCCAATGATATTAAAAATGCTTTTGGCCCAACAGGTACAATACTGTTTAACCCTCCTTATGGTGAGCGTATTGGTGAGTTACCTGAGCTTGTAGAAACTTTTGCTCTGTTAGGTAAAAAGTTTAAATCACATTTTGCTAATTGGCGTGTTGCCGTGTTAACTGCCAATGTTGAACTGCTTGCAATGATGAAAATGGTCAGTTTTAAACGTTATAAGTTTAAAAATGGTCCGCTAGATTGTCAGTTTGCCTTGTATAACTTAGACGATAAGCAAGTTGCTAGTAGTAATGTTAATGCTGAGTTTGAGCAAAAAGATTCTGCGTTTGCTAACCGATTATTAAAGAATAAGAAAAACTTAAAAGGTTGGTTGAAACAAGAGCAAGTAGAATGCTACCGCTTATACGATGCCGACATTCCAGAATACAATGTTGCTGTTGATGTTTACGCTGACCATCTTGTTATTCATGAATATGCTGCTCCTGCAAAAATAGAAGCTGAAAAAGTTGCTAAACGTTTACAAGAAGTGGTTTATTTCGCGCCTAAAGTGCTTGATGTTGCAACAGATAAGGTGATTATTAAAACCCGTGCCAAGCAAAAGGGGAAAGATCAATACCAACGAGTTGAGCAATCAAAGAAATCAATGGTTGTTAATGAATATGGCGCAAAGCTTAAAGTTAACTTGTGGGATTATTTAGATACAGGTTTATTCTTAGATCACAGAAAAACCCGTCAAATAGTTGCTAAGAAAGCAAAGAATAAATCACTATTGAATTTATTTTCTTATACCGGCTCGGTATCAGTGCAGGCAGCCTTGCATGGCGCGAGCTCTGTGGCAACGGTTGATATGTCAAATACTTACTTGAGCTGGGCGCAAGATAATTTTGTTTTAAATAATTTATCAGGCCATAAGTATCAGTTTATTCAAGCTGACTGCTTACAATGGTTGAAAAATAATGAACAAAAATTTGATGTGGTATTTATCGACCCGCCTACATTTTCGAATTCAAAACGTATGGGCGAAAGCTTTGACGTTCAGCGTGACCACGTTAGCTTAATTACTGATGGCTTGAAGTCTTTAGAAGAGGGCGGTGAATTAATATTTACCAACAATAAGCGTAATTTTAAAATGGACTTTGATGCCATGACTGCTTTGGGGCTTAATGTGCAAGAAATGAGTGACAAAACAAGAGACAAAGATTTTCAACGTAATAAGCATATCCATAACAGTTGGTTATTAACGCGTAAGGCTAACTAGTATGTCGGTTAAGTTTAATTTATACGGTACAGATGGTTGCCATTTATGTGAGGACGCATTGGCCTTGTGCGTGCAAGTGATGCCTGAAACCGACATTACGGTTGTTGATATTATTGATGATGAAAAGCTAGTGGGTTTGTACCGGATCAGTATTCCAGTATTAGAACGTCTAGAAGATCAAAAGAAATTATTCTGGCCGTTCGAACAAAAACAAATTTTGGAGTTGTTGTAATTTATGGAATTAATTCGTATTTCACAAGGTGAACTCGCCTTTGGTGAAGACAAAGTCTTAGATAAAGCAGACCTAAGTGTACAAACGGGTGAACGAATTTGTTTAGTCGGAAGAAATGGCGCCGGTAAATCGACATTAATGAAAGTGTTAATGGGTTTGCAAGTTTTGGATGATGGGCAAGTGCTAAAATCTAGTACTATGCAAGTTGCTATGCTTGAGCAAGATCCGCCAGAATCTTCAAATATCAGTGTTTTTGATTATATTGCCCAAGGGGTAAAGAAAAATGCCGATTTAATTAAACGTTACCACGTGATTATCCATGATGTTACTGAAGATCCATCAGAAGAAAACTTAGCTAAACTATCCAGTGTTCAAGAACAACTTGAACTGGCTGATGCTTGGCAAGATGAACAGCGTATTGAGCAAGTGATGACTACTTTGTCATTAAATGCCGATGATAGCATTTGTGATCTTTCTGGTGGTTGGTTACGCAAGTTAGCACTAGCTAAAGCACTAGTTACCGCACCAGATATTTTATTGCTTGATGAGCCAACTAACCATTTAGATATTAAAAGTGTGTTGTGGCTAGAGTCATTTTTAAAAGATTTTGCCGGCACAATACTATTTATTAGCCATGACAGGGCGTTTATTCGCGGTGTTTCGACACGTATTCTTGATCTTGACCGTGGAATATTGAAAAGCTACCCCGGTAATTATGACTTATACATCGAACAAAAAGCCCATGACTTACAAGTAGAAACACAGCAAAATGCACTGTTTGATAAGAAACTGGCTGAAGAAGAAGTTTGGATAAGACAAGGTGTAAAGGCACGTCGTACTCGTAATGAAGGTCGAGTTAGAGCACTTGAAAAATTAAGGTTAGAGCGCCAAGCTCGTCGTGATGTTCGCAATCAAAGTACTATGAATATTACCCAAGGCGACCGTTCTGGTAAGCTGGTATTTGAAGCTGAGCAAGTATCTATCGCATTTGATGATAAAGTTATCATTAAAAACTTGGATTTATTGATCACTCGCAATGACCGATTAGCATTTATTGGCGCTAATGGTACCGGCAAATCTACCTTGATTAAAATGATCATGGGTAAACTTGAAGCCACTAGCGGTAAAATGCGCTCAGGCGTTAATTTAGAAGTTGCCTATTTTGATCAACATCGTGATGCATTAGATGTTAATAAAACTGTGCAAGAAATTGTTGGTGAAGGCAAGCAAGAAGTCATGGTAAACGGTAAGCCTCGCCATGTATTGGGCTACCTGCAAGACTTTTTGTTTAGTCCTAAGCGCGCTAGAACGCCTGTTCGAGCTTTATCCGGTGGTGAGAAGAATCGCCTGTTACTTGCTCGTTTATTTTTACGCCCAAGTAATTTATTGATACTCGATGAGCCCACTAATGATTTGGATATCGAAACCTTAGAGTTGCTGGAAGAAGTCGTTGCAAATTATGCAGGAACGGTTATTTTAGTCAGCCATGATCGTGACTTTGTTAATAACTGTGTTAGCAGTTGTTTGTATTTCGATGGCACAGGGCATATCACGCAAATAGTCGGTGGTTATGATGATGTTGATGAATATGTTGCTTATAAAGAAAAACAACGCGAAGCCATGATAAAGCCAGCTATAAAAGAAGAAAAAGTGAAGACTGCTGGAGCAGTTAATACTGAGTCTATTAATAAGAGAAAGCTGTCTTTTAAAGAAAAAAGAGAGTTAGAAAATTTACCCGGGCAAATTGACGAACTTGAAAACCAGATAGATGACTTGCAACAGCAAGTGAATCAATCTGATTTTTTTAGTCAAGAACAAGCGCTAACAAATAAAATATTGAACCAGTTAGCCGAAAGTGAGTCCAACCTCGAAGTTGCCTATGCTAGGTGGCAAGAATTAGATGAATAATAACGATAGTGAGTTTAGTAGTTACATGAACAAATTTTTAAAATCGATTTTAGCATTAGGTATCACTAGTGCATTAGGAATATCTGCTGTTAATGCTGCCACATACCAAGTTATCGATAAAGGTGACGTATCTTCATTAAAGTATACCTATTCTCAGCAAGAAAATAACAATGGTGAAGCTGCTATTTCAGGCACTAATATCTACAATTTCCCTGTGCAGTTCCAATATTTTGATAAAGACGATTATGATGCAATTGTAAAGTTAGCTAAGGATACTCATGAAAGTGTTTTTGAATTAACTGATATTAAAGATGAGGCAGCATTACGAGCAGGAGCGCCTGTTGCCAATGACTTATCATGGGTTATTCGATTTCTAGCGGCTCGAAGCAGCAATAGACGCTATCAGAAAGTTGGCAATATATTTGCCATGATTAATTTAAATGACAAAACAAATTTGTTAAATGTTTTTGATCAAAAGTTTTCAGGTTCAGGAGCATACACTCGTTCGACAACTGATTATATTAGTGGCATCACTAATGAGGGGTGGGTTTATGGTAATGCGTCTGCACCATATTTACCGTACCCATATACTGTTGTTACAGCTTCTGGGGATGATAAAGTGGGAGATGTAATTCATAATTGGCGAAGGGGATTTATAACGAGAGGTTTTTTCTCTTCTGATGGCGGCGCTAATATTATTGAAATATTGCCTCCGAGTGAAACCAGTTTACCTGAAAAGCAACGTTTTGGTGGGATATCTGCAATATTAGATATTAGTGAGTCAAATATAGCGGTAGGCTATGGTAGTACTAGTATCGATAAAAATGCTATTAAATTCATTTTTGATACGTCAGCCGAAGGCACCAAGGATGAAGACAAACCCAATGGTTGTGAAAAGCAAAAATATTTAAATGAACAAAAAATTACTTTTGAGGATTGTGCACAAACGGCTATGACTAATAGCTATAATACTGAAGCAATAAAATGGACTATTGATGGTCAAGGTGTTGTAACCTCAGAAACACTAGGACATTTGGTAACACCACATGAAAGTGATAATCGCGAGTATGTTAATTATGCGCAAGCTGTCAATAACCATGGTGTTGCTGTTGGCTATGCACATGGTTGGTGGGATGAAAAAGTTACCGAGCCAAGTTCTACACAAACTAGACACTTTTATGCAGTAGTATATAAAGATGGCACTGTCACTGACTTTACTGATGATCATAGTAAGTATTTTGATTCTCGCGCATACGATATCAATGATGCGGGAATTGCAGTAGGCCATGTAAATACTTTTGTTAATGGTAGCCAAAGAACCAAGTTCTATCATGTGGATACTAATGCAGAAAATATGGAAATGACATTTCCTACGGACTTCTTTATTGGTAGCTCAAGTACAGCCCGTGCGATTAATGAAGCTGGGATGATAGTTGGTGAAGGTGAGTATGAAACTCATAATGATAGTTCTAGCAATCCTCGTCGTACCCATGGCTTTTTATATGATATGACCACGAAAACCTTTACTGATCTTAATAAACTTTTAGCTTGTAATAGTGCATATACTATCATTGAAGCACGTGATATAAATGATTCTAACGAGATTTCGGCGACAGCAATAATCAAAGCACCTCGTCGTGATTCAAAAGGTGGCTTAATGTTAAGTGATAAAGGTGAACAATTAACTGAAGACGTTGCTCGTGCTATTACCATGAAACCAATTAATGGCGAGATTGAGGATTGCAGTGCCGTTGAAGAAAAAGTTAAACGTCAAGGAGCCGGTTTCGGCTTAACTGGCATAATGTTGCTAATGATAGCTGGAATAAGACGTCGCTTTTTAGCTAAGCTTATTTTTCTACACTAATTGTAAAGCCAGCGATATGCTGGCTTTTTTATGCTTAAAAATTGTTAAGGACTGTATTATTGTTTTGCGCGAAGAGCTTTCTCACCACGAGCTATACCAACGCAACCAGAACGTACAGATTCGATAATTTCAGTTTCATTCGCTAGTGTGGTAATAAATGCGTTGAGCTTTTCAGCATCCCCCGTTAATTGAATAGTGTAAACTTGTTTACCAATATCAATTACAGCTCCTCTAAAAATATCGGTAATGCGTTTAACTTCTGTGCGGGATTTATCGTTCATCGCAAGAACTTTAATTAACAGTAACTCCCGTTCTACATGCTGACGTTCAGTCAAGTCCGTAATTTTTATTACATCAATGAGCTTATTAACCTGTTTAACAATTTGCTCAAGAATTTTATCATCGCCTTTGGTTGCTATAGTAATACGCGATAAACTAGCATCCTCTGTTGGCGCTACAGTTAAACTTTCAATATTAAAAGCTCGTTGAGAAAATAAACCGACAATACGAGATAATGACCCCGCCTCGTTTTCCAGTAATATTGCTAAAATTCGGCGCATTATGCCTTTACTCCTTTCTTTATCCACATGTCATCAATGGCTCCAGTGCGTATTTGCATAGGGTATACATGTTCCTTTTCATCAATTAAAACATCAACAAAGACGAGTTTCTTCTTAATAGCAAAAGCTTTTTCTAGTGTTGGCTCTAATTCGTCTAAAGTATTAATTTGCATGCCAACATGGCCATATGCTTCGGCAAGCTTTACAAAATCGGGCAGCGATTCCATATAAGATGAAGAGTGACGACCGCCATATATCATATCCTGCCATTGGCGTACCATCCCCAAAGAACGATTATTCAAAGATATAACAACTACAGGTAAATTATATTGCATGCATGTTGACAGCTCTTGAATGTTCATTTGAATTGAACCGTCACCAGTGATACAAATTACATGACTTTCTGGAAAAGCCATTTTTACGCCCATAGCCGCTGGTAAACCGAAACCCATCGTGCCTAAGCCTCCAGAATTTATCCACTGACGCGGTTGCTTAAAAGGGTAGTACTGGGCGGCAAACATTTGGTGTTGGCCAACGTCAGAGCACACATAGGCGTCACCCTGTGTGGCTTTATATATAGCCTCAATAACACGTTGAGGTTTGATTTTTCCATTATCTTGTTGATAACTTACACTTTTCACTTCTCGCCAAGTATTTATTTGTTGCCACCAATTTGTGTTACTTTCCTCGTCAATAACAAAATCAACGTCAGCTAACTCTGTCAATATTTGCTGAATGACAATATCAACTAAGCCTACTACTGGTATATGAGCATTGATGGTTTTAGATATTGATGTTGGATCGATATCAACGTGAATAATAGTTGCGTTAGGGCAGAACTTTTTAACGTTGTTGGTAACTCTATCGTCGAACCTTGCCCCAAGTGCCAAAATAACATCGGCGTGAGCCATAGCCTTATTCGCTTCTAAACTGCCGTGCATTCCCAACATACCAATAAAGTTATCATGTAGGCCTGAAATACCGCCTAAACCCATCAAAGTGTTGGTAATTGGTGCATTTAACTTTTCAACGAGTGTTGTTAGCAACTCTGCAGCATTAGCAATAACAATACCGCCGCCAGAGTATACAACTAAGCGTTTCGCCTGTGTAATAGCTTGCACTGCTTTTTTAATTTGTCGATGGTGTCCTTTAACTGTCGGATTATAAGAGCGCATTTTTATGTTGCTTTCTAACTTATACTCGGCGCTATTTCCTGGCATTAATAAGTCTTTAGGTAACTCAATAACAACGGGGCCCGGACGACCGGTTTTAGCAATGTAGAACGCTTTTGCGATAATATTTGGAATCTCCGCAATATCTCGACAGTTAAAGCTGTGCTTCACAATCGGACGAGAACAACCGACAATATCCGTTTCTTGAAACGCGTCATCACCAATTAAACCTGTTGGCACTTGGCCCGACAGTACCACCATAGGAATAGAGTCCATATAGGCGGTGGCGATCCCTGTTATGCAGTTGGTTGCTCCAGGACCTGAAGTTGCTAAAACAACACCAACCTCTCCGGTAGCACGTGCAAAACCATCTGCCATATGGGTTGCAGCTTGTTCATGACGAACGAGTACATGTTCGACATCTTCTTGTTGAAATAATGCGTCGTATATATCTAGTACCGTGCCACCTGGATAGCCAAACAAGTATTTTACTTGAAGCGCTGAAAGTGCCTTTACTACTAGCTCTGCGCCTGTGTAAAGCTCTTTAGTCATACATAATCCCTTTAATTGAAAGTTAAATTGCCATAAAAAAACCCTCGGTCTTTGCAGAGCGAGGGTTTTATTTTTGAAACTTGTACGTTTACTTTTTACACATAATATCACCCACGCTATGGTTGAAAACCACGACGACGTTGAGGAGCGAGTTAAGTGTATTTATTGATATCATTTTATAATAATTATTTCTTGCTGCTAAAAAGTAACTTCATTGTGAATGCTTATAGTATTAAGGGGTTTAGTAATTGCTGTCAATGGAAAATTACAAATTTGCTAATAAAAATATTGTCTAAGTTATGTTCACTGCTATTATCGTGAACTTAATTAGCTAAATCTCAGGTCATCTAAGCTGACTATATAAGAGTGCTTCGTATTATTTAGTTCACAAATTTTAATTAAGTAATCTCAACAAGTCGCTGATTTTTTAAAAGTTTACTATTATTACTTGGCTTAATTTATTATTATATTTTCAGTATTTATAGTTACAAAAATCAACAGTTTTTTGCTATTTGTATGTTAACCTGTTGGTAGGTTGCAATTCATCAAAGTTATTGGAAGGACTTATGTTAAAACGTAAATTAATTATTCTTTTGGCACTTATTGGTAGTATCGCAGGTTGTGCATCAACTCAACAAGCTAGAGTGAACTTTGATCGAAATAGTGAAATTTCAACTAGCCACTATAAAACTTTTGCATGGCTTAATGAAACGAAAGTATTAGCAGAGCCTGTTGATGTAAATCCAGTAATGAAAGTGAGAATTGATAATGCCATTGAACAAGCTTTTGTTGCTAAAGGTTATCAGCTTGTTGATAACGCAGAAAAAGCAGATTTTACTATCTCTTACACCATGGGAAGCCGAGAAAAGGTAAAAGTTGATTCATTACCTACAACATATCGTACGAATTTAGTTTGGGGACATAGATATTATGGCGGTATTGGCATCGCTAATGAGACTCATGTTAGGAATTATACTGAAGGTAAGCTTGCTATTGACGTTTATGATGTTAAAAGCCGCCAGCCGGTTTGGCATGGTTGGGCAGTTAAACGCATCAAATCAGCTGATCAAGACAACCCGAGTAAAGCGATTAAAACTGTTGTTGAACAAGTCGTTGCTCAGTTTTAACACTTGATAATTAGAGCATTGATTTAAAGTAAAAAAAGCGCAATTAATTTGCGCTTTTTTATTGTCAAAATTTAGTTGTTTCTAGGGGGATTATAAGCAAACTCAATTCTATTGCCGCTTGGCTCTCTAATCATCATATGAATTGTTGGTCCTTTACCGTTTAATTCTGGCGCAAACTCTATTATCACATTTGGCAATAACTTAAATCTTCGATGTAATTCATGTAATGCTTCTTCAGTGGCTACAGTGAGTGCAAGGTGGTGTAATCCAACATTGTTTTTCCTATTAAAATCAATAGTTTCATCTTTAGACTTGGTTTGCCAAAGAGTTAGAAATAACGCGCCATCGGTTACGAATATAGATGGGTAATCAGGGTAACCACCAACATTTTTCCAGCCAAGTGTTTTGATAAAAAAACTTGCGGAAGCAGGTAAATCTTTTACCGTTAGCCCTAGGTGATTAAGTCCCTGTGTCATCGGTTTTTGTGTAACTGTTGCTGCCAGGCTTATCGTAGTTAAAAATAAAAACGATAAGGCGATGCTATTAATTAGTCTCTTTTTCAAACTCATTATACTCTCGTTAGTTTCCTGATTAGGCTGTAACTATAATGACCTGAAAAAGCTCACTAGCAATTCATTTTATTTTAACTTATTGTTGTCATTTTAAATTAAATCAATAATTTATTTGATAATAATACTACAAATTATACTGAAGGAATGAGCTTACGTGAATGTTTCTAAATTCGTCGTATTAGTGCTATTTTGTTTATTAACGGCTTGCAGCCAGACTTATATTCATATTACCAATCAGGGATTTTCTAAAGAAAAAATCTCGGCAATTGAAAGGCAATTGCTGGCCTTAAATGTAAAGGTAAAACATACAGATATTGCTGTTCCTGAAGAGTTTTCGACAACAACAGTTACCACCCACCCTAGCTATAGACAGTTAAGTTTGCTACAAGCAATTGAGTCAATTTTATTAGCTGAAAACTTAAGTAAACCTCAGCACCTCACGTTTGCACAAGGAAGGCATTTTTATAATGAAAACCATATTGGTTTATATTTACGTAATGAAAATAATACTAAAGCAGTCATGCCTCCTTATTTACGGACACAATATTGCGCCTTTAGTGACGCAACAATAATGTTTAAGAAAAACGGACGATTCATACTTGAATATGAAAAGGGAGCCTATGAAGAGGAGCTAGCGCTAGTAAATGGAAACTATATATTTAATGGTAAGCAATTAAAGATAAAAACTGATGATGATATATCTCAATCTTATTGGTTATCACGTGAATTGAAGCAAACTCACATGGGGCAGCGTAATGCTGATGTTTTTAAACCCAAAGCAGATACTTTGGAGTTAGCACCGTTAAATTGCGAGTTTCTAATTATATTTATGGATTAGAGGGTAAATAGCCTTATTAGTTTGTGATTTAATTAATGCTTCAATTCGCAAGTTATTTTCATAATTCCAGCTAAACTTAAAGCAAAATCACTGCTGATTGAGTTGCGAGGTATTTATGAAGTTGTTCACTACAATTTTTATTCTGACCATACTCTGGCTAAGCTTTTTACCGAAAAGTTATAGCTTTAATGTCGCCAAAAACATTTGCGAATACGTTGCGGTTGATGACAAAAGTCGATTAAGAAAGTTGCTGAAAGCAAGTAGATTAAAGCTACGAAATGTTTATAAAGATGTAAGTTGTGATAAAGATAATATTTTGATATTTGCCGCGAAAAAAAAGGCAAATGAAGTAGGTCAACTACTCATCAAAAAGCTACCAAAAGCGGTGTTAGAAAGTGAACTAAATGCTTTGTCAAGCTTGTCGCCACAAATGGCAGATATGGCCAAAGCACGTATTAAGTAACAATACGTGCTTATAGCAACTTTATACTTTAAATGGATGCTCAACAACGGTGAATTTTGTGTCATTTTCACCATAAATAAAGATATTACATTGCTGCCATGATTCTGGAATTTGCCAAGTATTGTTTTCTTCAACAGTGTAGATATGGCGCTTGTTAGCACAGCGAATATCCATTTTTGATAACTCCCCGTCAATATTCGTAAGACTAAACTCATTACGGACAAGCGGATATTGCCAGTAATCGTTAGTTCTTATATTAGCATCTACAATGATATTTTCATTAGAGCCAATAAGATCATCTATTTGATTAATGAGTAATTGATATTGTTCTAAATAAGGCTTTGCTAGTTTGTTCTTTTTTAGACGTTCAAAAGTTCTAAAAGCTGCTTTGAACCGATTGAGTTTCACTTCTAAGGCAAAGCGCTGTTGTAAAACTGATAACTCTTGCTTACTATTTCCGTCATCAAATGCAAACCTGACTTTATACAAATGTGATAGTTGCTTACTTTCATTACCTAGAACGCGTGCGTATTTCGCGAGTAATAACTGTAAATAATTATTCTCAGACATATGCATATATTTAATTTTTTTCAAACTAGTTAAATATTTATCAACTTGTGTGAAATCTTCTTCCACCAATGCTCCTTGAGCTTTTGAAAATAAACTTCTAAAGCGTTTAGTTGCACCAGTTGTGCCGTTTTCGTTCATTCTAAAATCCATTTGCACGCTATTCACACATTGTTGAATAGGTTCGCCATTTTCCATTGCAGGTTCATACTTCCATTTTAATAGTGCTTTTTTGGCTGCTAGGGTAATGTCTTTACTACCTGAGTTTTCTGTATTTATTACATTAGAAACAGTGCCGTCTTTTTCTATAATGAAACTAAAGCGTGCCCAGCCTTCTCGCTGATTTCTAGCTGCATCAATTGGATATTTAGGGTTGATTCGTGAAATGGGAACTGGATCAGTTGTAGTGCTTAAGTGCTTTGATAGCTCAATAGCTTCAACTTTAACAAATAATAATGGCGCTGAAATTAGGCCGAAAAGGCAGTACTTATTCATTTTTTACATCCTTGTTATTTTGATCACTCTTATATTAACGCATTCTGTACTGTAGAGAAATACTGGATCTAGCCTCAGAAGGGGTTATTTATTTTTCAGCCACGTATTAAATGCATTTTCTACGGTTTTAATTAACTCTGGATCAGAGTTGTTGCTTAGTGCCATACAATGTTCAGTATTGCCTTCTTTATGCAATTGAAAGCCTATATCGAAGTCAGCAATGGTTAAGCCGCTATCTTTAATTCGGTATAGCAGAGCCTCTCTAGATTGGATTACGGCATCTATTTTACCACTCAGTAAATGATGAATGTTATTTTCTTCATTTGATGAAACGAGTAAATTTTTTCCTTCGATAAAGCCTTTATCTAGCATATAGTTATGGCTATTGTCGTTTCGAAGTACGCCAACAATAGCATTTTCGAGTGAAATTAAGTTAGTAATGTCAGTTTGGTTATTTTTCAGCTTATAGATATTTACGGGGGTTTTATCATGAATAGGGCAAAACCATTTAAAGTGCTTGGAGCGTTGCTCGGTTTTATAAATTGAGTAAATAAGGGTGTTTGGCTTGGTTTTCGCTAGATAATAACTACGTGCCCACGGGTATGCCGTAATTTGATATTTAAGTGTTGTATTGTCAAATATGGCTTTAATTTTTTTTGTCACTATACCGGAAATTTCACCTTTTACATCAGACGCTTGCACTATATAAGGCGGCCAATGTTCGGTTACAATTTCTAATGTTTGTTCTTGCGCAAATACGGAAGAACTAAAGTAACTAATAATAATTAGCGAGTATAATAATTTCAAAATGCATTTCCGAATAATTCCCTTAATAAAGATAAGGGCATAGCGCATTTTATTTCAAATAAATAATAATTTCATTTAATTGTACAAAAAACTGTGCTTAAAACGCCATTTCTGAATATATTTTAGCTATTTTTTCTGTGATAACAATGTTGATATAACTGCTGCTGTTTCAATTGGTTGTTCCATAGCAAAACAATGGTGTTCACCAAACATTTGCCATTGTATGTTGTTGTTCATTTTAGCTGCGCGCTTCACCGCTGAAGGAATAAAGAAGTAAGTGTTTTTCGCTAATAAAATGTCGACTGGTATGTTGATTTTCCGTACCGCTTGCCAAAGGCCCTTCGGATATGAGCCAAATATAGATGCTTCCCACTTAGGATCACATGATAATTGCACTGATTTATCCGCACGGGTGATGGTTGAATATTGACAGTAATCTTCGACAACCTGAGGATGCCAGGGTTTATAGAATGATTTACTGCTAATTTCATCGCACATTGTTGCCATATTTTGCCATTTCGCTGTACGGTTGCTTACCGATTTTACTAACGCTCTTTGGCGCCATGCTCCTGTTGCTCGCATAAGCTGCTGAGCAACAATCATTTCATTTTTAAATAGCACAGGGTCAAGTAATATTATTTTGCTAAATAGATTCGGGTATTTAGCAGCGGCAAGTAAAGTTAAAACAGCCCCCATAGAGTGTCCTATACCGATTAATGGGCCATTTTTTTCTACATCAGCTTGTTGGTAAATTGCATCAGCCACCGTATCTGCCATTTTTTGCCAATTTGGCATACGTTTAGAGGGTTGAGTAGATAAGCCATGACCTGGAACATCTGTTAACCAAATCGAGCTATCAATTGGTAGATTAGATGCCATTGCTGCAAGTGTCATAGCAGAAAAGCCAGTACCGTGTAGTAAATGAATACGCTCACCTGATGCATCACCAGCTCGGTAATAACCATTTACGGTCATTTGGCTTTTTGATTTTTGCTGCCAATTAACGAGGTTCTCTAAGATCAATGACGTGGCAATTTTTATTGGTTTGGTTGATGTTTGTTGAGACATTATTGGAGTTTCTAGCATTATTGATATTTGATTTTTGTAACATAACAACTAACTGGTCTGATGTGAATGACTGTTTTGAAATACATGTATTCTTAATAGTTTTCTTATTGAATAGTTATTTTGTAGTAGCAAAAAAATTGTTCTTTTAACTACTTATAAATAGTGCGAAATAAACTCTTTAAAATTAGTCATGTAATCGTAGCTAAAAATTTATAAAGTAATGTGAATCTTTAGGTGCGATTTTATTAAATCTATTGATATAATGGCGCATTATCGTAATTTATTCTCAATTTTTAGGGGTTCTGTGGATGTCGGAAGTAGAAAACCGTCCAACAAATTTTATTCGTCAAATTATTGATGCCGATCTTGCTAGTGGTAAGCACAACAGTGTGCAAACACGTTTTCCGCCAGAGCCAAATGGTTTTTTACATATTGGTCATGCGAAATCAATTTGCTTAAACTTTGGTATCGCACAAGATTACCAAGGCTTATGTAATTTACGTTTTGACGATACTAACCCTGAAAAAGAAGATATTGATTACGTAAACTCTATTCAAGAAGACGTTAAATGGTTAGGTTTTGAATGGGCAGGGGATATTCACTATTCTTCTGACTACTTTGACCGTTTATATGGCTACGCTGTTGAGCTTATTGAAAAAGGCTTAGCGTACGTATGTTTTTTAAATGCCGAAGAAACACGTGAATATCGTGGCACATTAAAACAACCCGGTAAAAATAGTCCTTACCGTGATACTTCAGTTGAAGAAAACCTAGCATTATTTGAAAAAATGAAAGACGGTGGCTTCAAAGAAGGCGAATGTGCATTGCGTGCAAAAATAGACATGGCGTCAAGCTTCATGTGTATGCGTGATCCAATTATCTATCGTGTTAAATTTGCTCACCATCACCAAACAGGTGACAAATGGTGCATTTACCCGATGTACGATTTTACTCACTGTATTTCTGATGCTATTGAAGGTATTACGCATTCAATTTGTACGTTAGAGTTTCAAGACAACCGCCGTTTATATGACTGGGTAATTGAAAATATTTCTATTGAAAGTACACCGCATCAGTATGAATTCTCACGTTTGAACCTTGAATATACGGTGATGAGTAAACGTAAACTCAATAACTTAGTGGAAGAAAATTTGGTTAGTGGTTGGGATGATCCTCGTATGCCAACCATTGCAGCATTTCGTCGTCGCGGTTTTACGCCTGCGTCTATGCGCGAATTTGCCAAACGCATTGGTGTAACAAAAATGGATAACACCGTGGAAATGAGCGTACTAGATGCTTGTATCCGTGAAGATCTAAATGACAACGCACCACGTGCAATGGCAGTGCTTGACCCAATTAAACTCGTGATTGAGAACTACCCTGAAGGGCAAGTTGAAAATCTGGATGTTAAGAATCACCCAAGTGATGAAAGCCAAGGCTCTCGCGTTGTACCATTTGCTAAAGAACTATTCATTGAAGCAGAAGACTTCCGTGAAGAAGCAAATAAAAAATACAAACGTTTAGTGCTTGATAAAGCTGTACGTTTACGTGGCGCTTATGTTGTAACCGCTACACGTTGTGATAAAGACGATGCAGGCAATGTAACAACCGTTTATTGTCAATACAATGAAGACACTTTAGGTAAAAACCCAACTGACGGTACAAAACCAAAAGGAGTTATTCATTGGGTTGCGGCTGAGCAAAGTCTTGACGCTGAAGTTCGTTTATATGACCGCTTATTTACTGTACCAAACCCAGGTGCAGAAGAAGATTTCCATACTGTAATGAACCCTGAATCGTTAATTACTATCTCTAACGCGAAAGTAGAGCCAAGCTTAGCAACGGCTGAGCCAGAAAAAGCGTTTCAGTTTGAACGCCAAGGTTACTTCTGTCTTGATAATAAAATTTCAGCAGAAGACAAAGCCGCGGGTAAGTTAGTGTTTAACCGCACCGTTGGTTTGCGTGATACTTGGGCGAAAATTTCAGGTTAATCAACGTAGCACAAGCAAAACGTTAATTTTAAAAAAGCTCATAAGTTAACGCTTATGAGCTTTTTTATGTACACGATGTACGGTATGCCATGATCACATGGATGCGAAAAAATGACGATGCTCTGGCCTCTCTCAGGCATCCTGCCTTTCGAGGCATTAGTGCATCCCTGCACGTCGAAGAGCGGTCAGTTTTTTTGTTCCCGACAAAAACTAAGTACCAGTATCTAATAGTGAAATCCATGTAGGCAATGTCATGATTACATGGTCGTTCTTAGCTATCCCTAGCTTCACGACATTAATACGTCCTGTATGTCGATGTGAAGGAGTGGCGATGTTTTGACCTCTCTCAGACACCCTGTCTTTCGAGGCATTAGTGCATCCCTGCACGTCGATGAACAGCCAGTGTTTTTTTCTAAATAAACACTAAATATCAAGTTCTAATATATCGTAGCTTAAACTCGATATGACAGTTTAATTTATAAGCTTTAAACAAACCTGATAGCCGAAGAAACCATCGAAGCGGTGATTCATTATAAAACTACGAATGATAACTTTGTGCGCATTGCGGACTTTAGCTGTTAGCTATTCTTTAGGTCAACTGATAGCCATAAGCTGACATTGAGTTTTGATAAACCATGTTCATATTCAGGGTGAATTTAACTAAAGTTTACTGCTTGTATGTGGGGCTGGTTTAAGCTTATAGCTGCCATTCAATTTGATTGTGGGATAGTCTGCTTAGAGCCTTTTACGACCGTTCAGATGGCACCTACTTACTACAAAACTCGGAATCTGGGTTGTGACACTTTTGTCTGGAATTAGCTTGAAACTCCAACCCAGAGTTAACCTGATGTTTACTTCTTTGGCGTCTTGGCATCATAGGTAATATTATTAAAAGAATACCAACAATCGTAAGCCAATCAGGATACTCTTCAAACAATACAATACCAAAAAGAGTCACAAAAATAAGCCCTGAATATTCAGCTAAAGCAATATGTGATGTAGCAGAGCTTTTATAGGCAGATACTGTGCAGCCATGGTACCCCATTGTAAATAAAGCACTGGCGGTAATTAACACTAACTCAAACCAGGATATTGGTTGCCAGAAAAAGATCGCAAATACTCCCGCAACTGGCAGTGACATAATACTTGTCCAGAAAAGTGTAATGGTGACATTAAATCAGATCACAATCGAATACTAGGAAAAACCGCACAAGACCATAGAACTTATGAAGCGGTGATAGATAAAGACTTTGCCATGCTTGAGAAAAAACTATCGAAACATATTATCTCATTGATGACTCAGTTTCATTAGCTGATATGGCATGGTTCCCAAGTATATATTTATTGGTGAGAGTTTTTGGAATGCCGTTTAGAAGCTACCCGCATATATCTCGCTGGCTTAAGGAAATGGAACAGAAGCCTGCATTTGTAAAAGGAGTAAAGCCTTATATGAAACCAATACCATTTTGGATTCTTAGGCTAATTATGCGTGTAATAAGGCTAACGGGTGAGAGAAAATAATAAATATTGAGCTGTTAATTGACGACGGCTCCAAAATATTCCTTCATGGCATTTAGTGCCACTTTCACCTTAAAGGATTTTTTTCTACTTCTAGTTAAAGCATATATATCGTGTTTATCAAATTGCCAATCTGGCAACACAGGGATTAGATCTCCAGAATTCTTTAAATGTTCAACCTCTAAGCTAGGCAGTATCGCTAAACCAAACCCTAGCTGAACATGATTAACCAGAGAGTTTAAGTCATTAAACTTTAACCTTAAGTTAGGGGTGAATTGAAACCTTGAGCTGTTCTCCTTGACGATATCTACGCAAGACAGTACTCCTCTTGATTCTTTTAAACCTAATCCTAAATCTAACCCTAACCAAGTATGGAGCAGTAATTCTTTTGGGTGCATAGGTATTCCGAACTTGTTTAAGTAAACCGGGCTTGCATATATTTGCTTATTGCAGTGGCCAAGAAAGTGATAAATATAATCTGTATTTTCAGGTTGCCCACAATCAATAGCAATATCAATTCGCTCTCCAATTAGATCTATATTACTATCGCTAGCCATAACCGTAAGATTCAAATCTTTATGTTCATCTAGCACGCCATACAAAGCTGTAGCAATTGGTTTGGCGGCTAAACCTACTGGGAGTGCAATACGTAATTCACCACTCAATATTGTTTTATCCTGATTGATTATGTCTTCAGTTGCCTCTGCTGCCAAAAGCATTTTCTTGCCTTGTTGATAGTATTTTTCACCTGCCACGGATGTGCTAATTTTACGAGTTGAGCGATATAAAAGTGTTATATCCAATTCACTCTCAAGCTGATTAATAAACTGCGATACTGCTGGAGCGCTAATTTTTAATCGTTTGGCTGCTTCCTTCATTGATCCCAATTCAACGACATGACAGAAAACACCGATTAATTTCAATCGATTTAGTAGTTTGTGATCCATTTCCTTTCTCGAAACCTCTAATAATAATTAAGTACAGCTTAATTATGATATAAGAAATGATAATGAGAATCAATCTTGTTTACGTGGGATAATGAGATTTGAGTTCCCCCCTATCTCCATTTTTTGCGTGCTTTTATGAGCTGATTAATTGAAATGAAGGGGAAAACATCAGTTCGAATAACTTTGCATAAAACTAGACTGCATTCCAGTTCCAAACTTTCACCTTGCAGGGTTGTTATTAAAAAGAAGAATTTACAGAGATATCACAACATGAAGTATTTTAAGGTTTCCACGGTGGCATTAGCAGTTACCGCTATCTGTTTTAATGCATATGCAACGGCAACAGATGATGAAAGTATTGAACGTATCAGCGTTTATGGTAAACACAATGAATTAATTTTAAATTCAGGCACAGCAACTAAGTCTGATATGGATTTAATCGAAATTCCCGCTGCAATAGTTGTTATCGGAAAGGAATTGATCGAACAACAAGGTGCAACAGACTTGCAAGAAGTGATTAACAATATCAGTGGATTAAATCAAGCAGGTAACAACTATGGCATTGGTGATAACTTAGTTGTTAGGGGATTAGGCGTTAACTATACGTATGACGGTATGTACGCTGGGGGGGACTTTGGGAATGGTTTCAACCCAACTCGATCTATGACCAACATTGAGAGTATTGAAGTGCTAAAAGGCCCTGCAACAGGATTATATGGTATTGGTGCGGCAGGTGGTGTTATTAACTTAATTGAAAAAAAGCCTCAATTCGAGAGTGGATTCCAAGTAAGAGCTGGTTTAGGAAGTTGGGACACTAAGCAATTAATGCTTGATGCGACAGACGGAATATCAGACAACAGTGCCTATAGGTTAGTCGCTAATTATGAATCAAGCGATGGATATCGTGGACTAAGTCAAGAACGTTCAGAATTATATTCAACACTATTGTTAAATACACATGATACACACGAATTAACGCTTTCAGCAGCCTATATTGATGACAGTATGCAAATTGATTCTATCGGTCACCCCGTTAGAATTCTCAATCATGACAGTATTAATGGTGCCGCCAATGATTGGATGGCGTTAGTTAATGACTTTGATGGTGATGGTGATGGGAATTTTGGTATTCAACTCACTGAAGAGCAAAGACAACAACTAGCTAACTCAATTAAAACTTCTGATGGGTTTGAGCCATTTGATTTAGGATCACAAGCTGTCATATCACCATTATCAACCCCGAATAAAGGTGAAGAACTTAGATTTAAAGTTAAATCTAGTTGGCAAATAAATGGTGATAGCCACTTAACTCAGCAACTACAATATAGAGATTATGATTCCAGCTTTACTCGCCAAACAGGTGCATATAATTATGTCTACTGGAATAGAAGGGGAGAAATTAATGCTGATCCACGTGCACCCTTAGTAATTGATGAGACGATATATCCTTATGCTGCAAGAAGGCAAGAATATCGTAAACAAAACTCTCGGGAAAAATCATGGCAATACTTTGCGGATTTACAAGTTTCATGGCAGTGGAACGGAGTTGAAGGCGAGCACCTTCTAAGCGCAAACTATGAAAACCGTGATTTTCGAGTTAAATCCTGGTCTATTTATGATGCTGATGGAGCTGCTCAAGAGAATGCAATTCCATACATTTTAGATATTAGAAATCCTAACTGGCCAACCAAAAAATTTGAAGATTATGCACCTTCGCTAAGAAGCAACTACGACAAAGCAGTATCTTCTATGGGCCTTAGTTTCCAAGAGGTGCTGTATTTTAATGAAAATTTGACGGGGCGATTTGGCGGTGCTTATACAAAAATAAAGCAAACTTACCAGCATTTAGGGACAGATCGCTCGCCACTAGCAACAGAAGAAGCTGATACCGATGATAAAGGCTTTACATATAATGCCGGACTAAACTATAGGATCACTCCTGATTTTGCAGTATTTGCTAATATTGCAAAAGGTAGAACTGCATATAGCATTCTCGGTAGCATTGCTCAAAAAGACAATCGTCCAGATTCAGAATCTGAGTCAATAGACATTGGTATTCGTTTTACCGCTTTAGATGAAAACTTGCTTGGGTCTATTGTCTGGTTTGATACTAGCAGAACCAATATAAGATACAATAACCCTCTTTTTAATGACAATGAGAATGACGCTGAATTCAACATTAGTGTACCGCAGTATTTCTATGACGACGAAGATAAAACCCGTGGTTTTGAATTTGACCTAAATTTAAGCATTAACGACGCTTTGTCAATGAATGCAAACGCGACTTATCAAGATGCAGAACTGATCAGAAACCGTAACAAAGGAACAAGTACTCCTGTATCAGGGCCTGTAAAAGGGGTACCTGAAAAATTTGCCAGCCTATGGCTTAATTACAAACAGTCCCTATTCGGTTTAGCTGGAGAGTTTAATGCCAGTGTAGGCGTTACATATGAAGATGAGCGTTCAATTAATTCTGTCGCGTTCGGCCTACCAGTATCTACTGTAGATAGCTATAGCGTTTGGGATGCGGCATTCGGATATGAAGCTAAAGATTGGAAGATCAGAGTTAATCTAAATAACATATTAGATAAAACTTATTATACCAAAGCCATGTTCTTAGGTGGGTTACCTGGTGAAGAACGCAATGCCAAAGTAACTTTTGATTACAACTTCTAACCCGTTGAGCCAGCGCTTCTGCGCTGGCATATTTTATTATGAATTACCCTCTGAGCATTTTATTTCGAGTGATAAATGCTTCTATTGGTGCTTATTGTTTAGCAACTCTAGCAAGCATTGCCATTGTGCCAATTTTATCAGCACTATTTTCAATTCAATTAGCTGATGCAGTTTACTGTTCTTTACTACTGAGTTATTTCATTTTTTTTGTAGTTGCCATTATTAGTTTCTCAATAAGCTCCGTTAAACATCTTTATCTGGGGATGACAACAATTAGCGCACTATTGGTCATTATCATATTAAGTTTTGGGAGTTAATGATGAAGCCGACATTTAGAAAAAGTATGATTTGGCTGCATACGTATACGGGATTATTTGGTGGCTGGTTACTATTTACTATATTTCTTACAGGATCTTTAAGTTACTACACCACTGAAATCACTCATTGGCTGACCAATACAAGTGTAAACAAGCAATCGCAATTACAACGAGTAAACCAAGCAGCAGGCATTTTAAAACAACATTCTCCTGATGCTGACCGTTGGCGTATTCAATTACCAAATGAAAGAGGTAGTCGATTTATTGCAAGTTATCAAAAAGAACGAGATAGAAAAAGTTTTTATCTTGAAGATGAAGTGGTTGTAGAATCAGTTAAAACCCAAGGAGGAAATTTTTTTAGAACGTTTCATTATACCGTGTCTCTAAGGCAATTTGGCGGACGTTATATTACAGGTGTAGCAGCCATGCTGATGTTGATTGGTGTTTTTACTGGCATATATACTCACAGGCGATTCTTTAAAGATTTTTTTACATTAAGACCTGAAAAGAAAAGACAGTTTTTAATCGATTTTCATGCTATTTCTGGAATTGTAACTATCCCTTTTTGCTTTGTCATTTGCTTAAGCGCCTTATTCATATACATAAATCTGTATCAGCCAATTGCTGTAAAAAACTACTTTGACAGTTACAGGAACCTCGATAGTCAAGTATCAACGTCCTACCCCCCAAAAAAAACGGGCGACGAGTTCCTTAATGAAAATATTAACTTTTCTGCTATATGGCAGCAATTGTCGCGACATTGGGGAAACGACTTTACCGTAGATTCCGTCACTATAAATAACCCTGATAATAAAGAAGCTTTGATCATCGTTAATAAAAGCAAACAGGCGAACTTATCAAACAAGTTTGTGTCAATGGCGTTTGACTACCAAGGCTCCAAGTTAGCAGATATCCCTGAGGAGAGACTAGCTCGAACGGTTAGGCGTATTTTTTATGGTCTACATGAAGCTCATTTTGCATCTACAGGGCTAAGAGCCATGTTGTTTGGCTTGGGTTTACTTTCAACTATTTTAATTTCAACAGGGTTAATTATCTGGTTAGATAAAAGGTTAGCTAAGAAAAATATGACTAGCTATCAATGGATAGATAAGCTTAACAATGCTTGTTTTTATGGATTATTGCTAGCGATCGCAGCTTATCTGCTAACAACTAAGTCTGGTATGGCCTCAACCCCCGAACGTGTTGAGCAAACCATATTCTTTTACACTTGGCTTGTCAGTCTGATAATTGCGATAGCTTTACCTGTAATTATTGGGAAAAGTACGTTAATCGTTGGCAATACTGTTGCCTATTCTTCGTTGTTAATCTTCGACTTATTTGGGCCAGAAGCAAAATTTCAGATTGCGCTAATCAAAGGTGATATTCCTCACCTAAATATTTCATTATTATTATTGTTTACATGTACTTGGTTGGTCTACGCAACTCAACGTCAAATAAGGAATACGTTTAAATGAGTATCTTATTAATAATTATTGGCGTAATGCTATTGTCATTATCGATGGATAAACACTATAAGAATGTATTTGGGAGTATTCCGAGAGAAAATATTAAAACTACACTAAAGGTGATTGGTTGGGGGTTGTTGATTCTTTCTGCATCAATTAAACCATTAGATATAAACTTAATATATTGGTATTGCCAACTTTCAATAACTATTCTACTTCAAGCTTTTATTCTGACTCTTTGCAAAAGAAAACTAGAGCGTAAATATCTTAAAAGCCTTATTCCTAGGAAGCAGTTTTAAGGTGTTGATATAAGAATAGCTAGATTTTGAATGGCACCATTTACCATAAAATTTAAGTGTTCCTAAAATTACTACGTTGTTTTTTTAAAATATGAAGATAGATAATCTATAAGTTTTCTAATTGACGGGGACATATGTTTTTTTGAAGAATAAAGAACATATACGGTAAGGTCTTCTGGTTTCCACTCAGGCAATATTTGCTGAAGCTCTCCACTTGCGATGTATTGACTAACTAAGTACCGAGGTTGAATTGCAATCCCTGTACCTGCTAAAGCAGCGTGAAGCAAGGTAGTTGCTTCATTTGCTGTTAAGCGGCAATTAACTTCAACACAAACTTGCTGACTTTCGCCAATTAGGTGTCATACATGCTGTTGAAAATTTTTGTATCCAATACACGAGTGCTTTTTAAAATGGTTGTAAAATGACAAGCCCTGTCCATTGAATTTTCACTTTTTGGTTGCTGTATATTTGCAAAATACAACGGAGTTATCACTGTCCGTATATGTCACCAAGTAGTTATAGCAACACGTTTAAGTGTAAAACTACATTGTCGGGTAAACTAACGTTTTGGTTTGGTACATCTATGAGCACTACGGTGGCTTTGTTGATTATCAATATGAAGGTAGCTCTACGTTTTCTTAACATTGCAAACAGCCAAAAAGCTATCAATGCTAACTTCCGGTTTCGTATCAAAGTGAACATCAAATAGGGTGATTTTTATCTATTATTTAGGTCAGCAAAGTGGCATTAGTTAGCGTTAATAGATGAAGTGACAGCGAGATTAATAGGTCCTGTACGCCTATATAAAAGAGTTATTCTACAATATTGTTAAGTAGAGATAGCCTAGTCAAACCCTGTTTGATTAGGCTATTTCATTTAGCAATAGCTAAAGCTTAGTCGCTGCCTTCATCGCAGTAACAAATTCAGCTAATGCTGTTAGCATAGCGTCATTATCGCCTAAGTTATTTTCAATGATTTTAACCACTGCTGAGCCACTAATTGCACCATTTGCGCCCGTTGCTAATGCTTCGGTTACTTGTACTGGCTTTGAAATGCCAAAACCAATCACTGATGGCGCTGCTTGAAAGTTGTTTAAGGCATTGATCAGTTTATGTCCGGTCATTTCCGCATCCGTTTCTGTACCCGTTACACCAACACGGCTAAGCACATAGGTATAACCTGCACCCAATTGCGCGACTTTTTCTAATGTTTCTTCACTAGCATTAGGTGGGGCGATAAAAATAGGCGCTACACCATGTTTAATTGCCGCTGCTCTAAATGGCTGACTCTCACGAATTGGCAAGTCGGCGATTAATACTGAATCAACGCCTGCTGCGGCTACATCAGCATAGAACTTATCAATACCACGGGCAAACACTAAGTTGCCGTAAAGTAATAGGCCAATTGGCATATCAGGCGCATAAGCACGCACACGCGCTAGAATATCTAAACAAACATCAGTATTAACATTAGCTTTTAAGGCACGTAATGCTGCCATTTGAATAGTTACACCGTCAGCACTTGGATCTGAAAACGGAATACCAAGCTCAAGGGCGTCGGCACCAGCGTCAATTAGGGTTTTAATTATCTCAAATGACTGCTCGGCATTTGGGTCGCCAATAGTGACAAATGGGATAAATGCGCCTTCATTTTTTTCTGCTAAATTTTTAAAGGCTTGGTCATAACGGGTGGTAATTTGGTTAACTTGGCTCATTACGCTTCTCCTCTATGCTTTACTTTACTGCCATCGAGAGTACTTTGCTCTGCTGTTTCCGGAGAAATTATTGCATTTACGTGCGCTAAATCTTTATCGCCACGACCAGATAAATTAACTAAAAATATTGTTTCTTCAGTCACTTCGTCAGCCATTTTTAATGCTTGTGCTAACGCATGTGAAGACTCTAAAGCGGGAATTATACCCTCATTTCTAGCCAGTAATTGAAATGCTTCAAGTGCTTCATCGTCATTAATTGGCACATATTGCGCTCGACCTGAGTCTTTTAATTGTGCGTGCTGTGGGCCAACTGCCGGGTAGTCTAAGCCTGCAGATACTGAGTAAGACTCTTCAATTTGACCATTGTCGTCTTGCATAATGTAGGTGTAGTTACCGTGTAACATGCCTTTTGTACCTGCAACCAGTGTCGCGCCGTGATGCTGGCTGTCGATTCCTTTACCACCGGCTTCTACGCCGATCAATTTAACGCCTTCATCTGGAATAAAGTCATTAAACATACCAATAGCGTTTGAGCCGCCACCAACACAGGCAATAACGTAGTCTGGCAGTCGACCTTCTTCGCTAAGCAATTGTTGCTTTGCTTCTTCGCCGATCATTTTTTGAAATTCACGTACTATGGTCGGGAAAGGGTGAGGGCCGGCAGCTGTACCTAATAAATAGTGCGCTTTATCATAATTGGCAGACCAGTCACGTAGTGCTTCGTTAACGGCATCTTTTAATGTGCCACTGCCAGCAGTAACAGGAATAACTTCAGCGCCCATTAACTTCATGCGAAATACGTTAGGTTGCTGACGCTGACAATCTACTGCGCCCATGTAAACTTTACATTTTAAGCCAAGTAACGAACAAGCTATAGCGGTGGCAACACCATGTTGGCCGGCACCGGTTTCAGCAATAATCTCCGTTTTCCCCATACGTTTTGCTAGCAAGGCTTGGCCAAGCACTTGGTTGGTTTTATGTGCGCCGCCGTGTAATAAGTCTTCACGTTTTAAGTAAATTTTTGCTAGTGGGTTTTCAACAATATTACGACATAAAGTTAGTGGCGTAGGACGGCCCGCATAATTAGTTAATAAGTTATTAAACTCGGTTAGAAAAGCTTCGTCACTTTGCGACTCAATAAATGCTTGTTCTAATTGTTCTAGTGCTGGCACAAGTAATTCGCCAACAAACATGCCACCGAACTCACCAAAGTATGCTGGTAAGATTTTTTTCTCTTTATTTTCTACAGTCATTTTAATAATTCCGAATTTGCGCAAAAACATTTGCTAGTTTTTCACGGCTTTTTACGCCTGGGCTATCTTCAACACCTGAATTGATATCCAGACCAAATAAATCTTGTGTGGTTAGCTGTATTACAGCATTACTAATATTGTCTTGGTTTAATCCACCTGCGAGCAAGCAATGTGACAAGTCTTGCTCACTTTCGGCTAACGCTCGCCAACCAAACGCCTCGCCGCTTCCTGGATTTTTACCGTCTAGGATCCACTGGTCAACATGCTCAAGTGTTAATGGTGGAATGTCGTTTTCAACTTTAGTTGCTTTCCAAATTTGACAATTTTCTGGCAATGCTGCTTTTAGCTCATTGATAAACGCCTGATCTTCACCACCGTGCAACTGCACTGCAAATAGCGCTAATAGTTTTGCATGTTCAACAATTGTCTCTATGGATTCATTAACGTAAACACCGACATAATTTAGGCTAGGCGCAGCGTTAACAATACTTTCAGCTTGTGAAAGTGAAATACAACGAGGTGATTTTTCTGCGAAAATAAGTCCACCAAATTGTGCGCCACTTTCAATAGCCGTTTGTGCAAACTCTGCTGCAGTTAAACCACAAACTTTATTCTCACCATAAATAAGCGTTCTGCAGGCTAAATCAATATCATCCTTCGCCATTACCGAACTTCCGACTAAAAAGCCATCGACAGCTGGCGCAAGTTCGCGCACTTGTGCATTGGTATAAATACCTGACTCTGAGATAATAATTCTATCAGCAGGAATTTTTGGCGCAAAATCAAAGGTACGAGAAATGTCGGTCGATAAATCGCGTAAATTACGATTATTAATGCCGATCAATTTCGCATTAAGGTTGATGGCACGCGTTAATTCTTCGTCGTTTGATACTTCGGTTAAAATAGCTAAATTCAGTGATTTAGCAACGCTTTCTAGTTGCTGGTATTCTTCGTCGTTGAGTACGCTTAACATCAGTAAAATAGCGTCAGCACCGTAATGACGAGCCAAATATACTTGGTAGCTATCAACAAAAAAGTCTTTATTTAGCACGGGGCAGCTAACAATGTCAGTAACCGTTTTTAAATAGTCAAAGGTGCCTTGAAAGTATTTTTCGTCGGTTAGTACAGAAATAGCAGCGGCATATTTGTCATACGTTCTACAGATACTAGCAACGTCAAAGTCGGGTCTTATTAAACCTTTAGAAGGTGATGCTTTTTTACATTCTAAAATAAAACCAGCGTGTGATTTGCCACTGTTTCTATCAAGTGCTGCATACATATCTTTTTCTGTTGGAACTAGTGCACTCTTAAAGCTTGCTAGTGGCATATCAATTTTTCGTTGTGCCACTTCAATGCGTTTATCAGCAACAATTTTTTCTAATACGTTAGCCATGTTACTTATTACTCTCGTTATTGCTGTTTGAAATATCAACTAATAGTTCTAAGCCCTTTAATGCTTCACCTGATGCTAGAACCGTTTTTGCTAATTCAGCTGCAGCGTTTAAATTGTCAGCTTTGCCGTGTAAATAAAGAAGTGCAGCACAGTTAATAATAACGGCACTGTTGTGAGCAGTTTGCCCTTTACCAGATAAAATCGCTTTGATGATGTCGGCATTTTCTTGCGGAGTGCCGCCTTTGATATCTTCAAGTTCATAACGAGCTAGACCAAAATCTTCAGGTGTTACCACTTTATGTTCGAGTTTACCTTGATTGATTTCACACACATGAGTTTCGCCATGTAATGCTATTTCATCTAAGCCACTGCCGTGAACAACCCATGCACGCTCAACCCCTGTTAACATTAAGCTTTTCGCCATTGTAGGTATAAGTGTTGGTGTATAAACACCGAGTAACATTATTTTTGGCGCTGCTGGGTTAACTAACGGGCCGAGAATATTAAATAAAGTTCGAATGCCCATAGCTTTTCGTACTGGGCCTGCATGTTTAAAACCTGGGTGGTAGGCTGGGGCGTAAAGAAAGCAAAGGTTTGCTTTTGCTAAACACTCACTGGCAGTTACTGGCGACATTGTTAAATTAACACCAAATGCTTCTAGTAAGTCAGCAGAGCCAGACATACTAGAAACGCTGCGATTACCATGTTTTGCCATAGGTAAACCACAAGCGGCCGCTAATATCGCTGCGGTGGTTGAAATATTAATTGTATTTGCTCCGTCACCACCTGTACCAACACAATCGCTAACTGCATGTGTTTGTGGCGGAAATGACGTGGCATATTCTCTAACTGCGACTGCAGCACCGGCGATTTCTTCCGGCGTTTCACCTTTTATTTTCAATGCTGTTAATACACTAGCAAGTAATTCTGGGGCAATGTTTCCTTGCATGACTTGAGCAAAAAATGCTTGAGATTGAGCTTGAGATAGCGATTTTCCGTCAACGAGTTGTTGTAATATATTGTCCATGATTAATCCTTGCTCAGCATATTGTTATTTACTAACTGCTTGATGCTTTGTGCTAAAAGAGTGCTGCCAAAAGTTGTTAAAATTGATTCTGGATGAAATTGAAAACCAATGATATTGTCTTGACGCTGCGCAATAGCCATCACCAGTTTTTCGTCATTATCTGTTGTGAAATACGCTGTTGTCTCAAGCGTATTTGGCATAGTTAACGCGACTAAAGAGTGGTAACGGGCAACGGGAAGAGGTTGCTGTACATCTTTAAATTCATCACTTTCAATATGCGTAATGTTTGATGCTTTACCATGCACAACTTCTGAAGCTCGGCCAACTTTACCACCGTAATATTCAATTAATGCTTGATGACCCAAGCAAATGCCTAAAATAGGAACATTGCCCGCAGTAAGCTTGATTAATGCCATTAAACAGCCGGCGTTTTGCGGAGCACCTGGCCCAGGCGATAAAACTAATATTGCGCCAGCTGGGTTAGTATTTTGTTTTTCTTGTAGCTTTTGAAAAATAAACTCAGCGCTTAAGGTATTGCGATAAATGGTCAATTGATAGCCTAAACAGCGAAACTCATCAACTAAGTTGTAGGTAAATGAGTCAAGGTTATCTAACATAACAATTTCTGGTAAAGCTTGGGTTAAGGTATTTTTATTATTCATGACATAAGCTCCGGTGTTACTTTTTCACTACTAATAACAAGTGCTTTTGATTCTGCATCATTTATCGCACTGATAACCGCTTGGGCTTTTTGTCGAGTTTCATTGGCTTCTGATTGTGGATCTGAGTCGAATACCACGCCAGCGCCAGCTTGAATTTGCGCAACATTATTACGGACAAAGGCTGAGCGAATCACAATACAGGTATCCATATCTCCATCACCGGTAATGTAACCGACTGCCCCGCCGTAGCTGCCACGTCGCTTGCCTTCTACTTGGCGAATAAGTGATGTTGCTTTTACTTTCGGTGCACCAGAAAGTGTGCCCATATTCATACAAGCTTGGTAGGCATGCAGGGCGTCTAATTCAGTTTCTAAAGTGCCACATACTCTAGAGACTAAATGCATTACATGTGAATAACGGTCAACTTTTAACAAGTCGGCAACATGGCGAGTGCCGGGTTGGCTAACGCGGGCAATATCGTTACGTGCTAAGTCGACTAGCATAATATGTTCAGCGAGTTCTTTTTTATCAAGGCGTAAATCAAGCTCTATGCGACTATCTAGATCTGGAGACAAACTGCCATCGGCATTAAAGCCTCGTGGTCGTGTGCCAGCAATAGGATAAATTTCAACTTGGCGATTATTTTGTTGATATTTCAAGGCCGACTCTGGTGATGCACCGAACATACAAAAGTCACTGTCTTGTAAATAAAACATGTATGGGCTTGGGTTGCGGCGCTTTAAGGCTTTGTAGGCGTTAAGAGTATTAGAACAAGGCAAACTAAAGGTACGAGAAGGTACTACTTGAAAAATATCTCCAGCTAAAATGTTTTCTTTTAAGTTATTAACGATTTGGCAAAAAGCTTGGTCGTCAATATCGGTCATTAACTGCGCAGATGTGACTTTTTGAGTGCTAGCTTTAGGTGCCAGCTCTGCAGTAACGTTATCAGCTAACGTTGTTTCAATTTCCGCTATTCTATTGGCGATAGTCTGTTGTTCGTTGTGGTAATTTTCACCAGAGAATAGATTGGCAATAACTTCGCTTGTTTGCTTTTCATGATCAATAATTATAATGGTTTCCGCGAGATAAAAAACAAAATCAGGGCAAGTGTTTTCGCCGTCGACTACTTTGGGTAATTGTTCGCTAATTGCCATCATATCAAAAGCAAAGGCGCCACCAAGGAATATTGCGAAAGGGTGGTCAGTTAAATTTTCGAGTTCCTGAAAAAGTCGTAAGCTTTGAAAAGGGTTAATAGCTAATAATCGTGATCGTTCGTCTAGCTCTGCAGGTATGTCTGCATAAGTTGCCAAGAAGCTATTTTCGTCAATATCAGTAATAGTAATGCTATTCGGATTGTTTGCTAGCTGGGTTTTGGCGAAGGCAAGGGCATTGTTGCCGTTATTACTTTTTGCAGTAAAGGTAACTTGTTGGCCATTACAAACAATTTTTACCGCAGTATCGGCAAGTAATAAGCTTTTTAGTTGATGTTTTTTATCAATTTCTGCCGATTCAAGCAGTAAGGTGTTTGCTTTTAATTGACCTTGTTCATCACCACATAAGGTGTGAAATACCGCAAGTGGATCACTCTGGTAATTTAAGGTTTTAGTAATACTTGTTACCGCACCTATTTGCTGGTGCATAGCAGTATCTTGATGTTGTGCTTTGTTGTTCATGGTTATTCCTACAATAATATAATTTTAAATACGGTCATCCAGCGTAAATAGGCAAAAGCCACCATAAAAACCAACGTTTAACTTTAATTCTTAACATGTTGTCTCTCAAAATTTTAATTCAAACTGAAAATATCAGCTTAATCTCGGTCAGATAAAAGCAAAAAACCCGCAATAAAATGCGGGTTTTTCTGAATTTTTACTTACAAGTAAACATCACAACCCACTTATGTAGAGTTATGCCACCACCAAATCATAGAAATAGTTTGTTTTACTTGTATCATTATCTGTTTTATCTCAGTAAAATTGTTTTATTCACTTACCTAATTTTAGCTACTTGCTAATACCTTAGGTAGTTTTAAGCCTCTATAGAAGAACCGATTACACTTATGTTGTCAACCACTGATTTTAAAAATGATAAAGATTTATCAAGCTTGCGGGTTGACCTTCATAGCCATACAAATTGTTCTGATGGTGCGCTTACGCCGCAAGAGCTTATAGAGCGGGCGGTTAATTTTCAAATTGACGTATTGGCCATCACAGATCACGACACTGTTGCCGGGCTTGATAGTGCAAAACAAACTATTTTAGATAAAAATATTCCATTAACGTTAATTGATGGCATTGAAATATCTACCGAATGGCAAGGTTTTGAAATTCATATTGTCGGTTTGAATATTGATACCAGTAATGCTGAGTTAGCCGAGTTAATCACGCAACAACAGCAGCGTAGAGAAACGCGAGCGTTAACGATGGGTGAAAAACTCGCTAAATGCGGCTTTGCTGATGTTTATCAACAAGCCAAAGCATTGGCAGGTACTGGGTCAATTACTCGTGCACATTTTGCAAAGGTTCTATTACAGCAAGGTGCGGTCAGTAAAATGCAAGCAGCGTTTGATAAATATATTGGTAAGGGTAAGCGAGCTTATGTAAAACCAAATTGGTGCAGCATAGTTGAAGCTGTAGCAACAATTCATGCTGCTGGCGGTGTGGCAGTAATGGCGCACCCAATACGATACGATTTATCAACGAAATGGTTACGCCGCCTGATTGTTGATTTTAAGGCGGCACAAGGTAACGGTTTAGAAGTGGTTTTACCGCAAATGAATAACGAACAACGAAAATTAATGCTAAGCTTTTGTTTAGAATATGATTTACATGCATCGATGGGGTCAGATTTCCATCAGCCAAGTCGTTGGAGTGATTTAGGCCGTAATTTAACTATGCCTGAACAAGCAAACCCTATTTGGCAAATATGGTAAAAATTAGTCATTACTCGATAATTATACTAATAATTGGAGCACATCATGAGTCAGTTTTTTTACGTTCATCCAGATAACCCGCAAGGCCGATTAATGAAGCAAGCTGCGGCTATTATAAGCCAAGGTGGCGTTATTGTTTATCCTACTGATTCAGGTTATGCATTAGGGTGTCATATTGGTGACAAAAAAGCCTTAGAGCGTGTTTGTAAAATACGTGATATAGATAAAGAACATAATTTCACTTTAATGTGCTCCGATTTATCTGAGTTATCTGAATATACACGGGTCGATAATAGTGCTTTTCGATTACTGAAAAACAATACTCCCGGGCCATATACCTTTATTTTTAAAGGCTCTAAAGAGGTTCCTAAGCGACTATTAAACCCGAAACGTAAAACTATAGGTATTCGTGTGCCAGACAACAATATCGCTCAAGCCTTGTTAGCTGAACTCGGTGAGCCAATTATGTCGACTACTTTGATCATGCCTGGTGAAGATATGGCTGAGTTTGACCCAGAGCATATTCGCGATATTTTAGAGCATCAAGTTGATTTAATTATTAATGGTGGTCATTTAGGCGAACATCCGACAACCGTGATTGATTTTTCTAATGACGATGTTGAAATTATTCGCGTGGGTGAAGGTGACCCAACACCGTTTCAATAGCATAGACGTTTCCTAAGACTATTAGCGCTTAAAATAATAAAATGTCAGAACTAACTGAACTGCCAAAAACCAGCAAAAAGCTCGATGACGAACAAGCATCAGGGGTGATGCTACAGCAAGTTCTGCCGTTTGCATTTTTGCGTGGTGAAGCCATATTAGATAAACCTCAAGACTTGTTTATTCCCCCTGACGCGCTAGAAGTTATTCTAGAAATGTTTGAAGGGCCGCTGGATTTATTACTCTATTTGATCCGTAAGCAAAAATTTGACATTTTAGACTTGCCAATCGCACCTATCACCACTCAATACATGGCCTATGTTGAGTTAATGAAAGACATCAAGCTGGAATTGGCTGCTGAATATTTAGTGATGGCATCAATATTAGCGGAAATTAAATCACGCTTATTATTGCCTAAACAAGCGGTAGAAGCTGAAGAAGGCGACCCGCGTGCTGAGCTTGTTAGAAAGCTTCAAGAGTATGAGGTGATCAAGCAAGCAGCAGAAAATATTGATGACATACCTCGAATGGGCCGCGATAATTTTATTGCCCAAGTAGAGTTGGCAGAAAATTTTGTGCCGAAAGTAGAAAATACAAAAGTTGATTTGCAAGAATTGGTATCGGCACTACATGGTGTTATTAAGCGTAATCAAGCCTTTGAACATCATCATATTCAAAAAGAGTCATTGTCGACGCGTGAGCGAATGGCTGATATTTTGGCGCGGCTTAAAGAGGCAGACAATAGTAATAATTACATCGAATTTAGTGACTTATTCACTTTATCCGAAGGTAAAAATGGTGTCGTAGTAACATTTTTAGCCATATTAGAATTGATAAAAGAGTCATTAATTGATTGCTTACAAACTGAAGTTTATGGCCGGTTACGGGTTTGTTTACCTAAAAATACGGCATAAGTTTATACTTGTTTCCCTAATGAATAGTGAATTATTAAAAAGAGCTATATGAACGATAAAATACGCTTTAAAGATGTTAGTGATGAAAAGTTAGCACGTTTGGTAGAAGCCGCACTATTTGTAGCCGACAAGCCACTGTCTGTGCAGGCACTTAAACGTGATTTTTTAATTGAATATCGTGTTAGTAATTTACGTATTCGTGATACAATTATTGCCATTCAAGCGCACTATAAAAACCGTGGTATTGAATTAACTAAAATTGCTACTGGTTATCGCTTTCAAACCCCAACAGATTTAAGTGCCGACTTAGCACATCTTTATAAAGAAAAAGCGCCAAAGTACTCACGAGCGATATTGGAAACATTGGCATTAATTGCTTATAAACAACCGATAACTCGTGGTGAAATAGAAGATATTCGTGGGGTGGCTGTTAGTAGTCATATTATTAAAACACTAACAGAAAGAAACTGGATTAAAACGGTAGGACATAAGGAAGTACCAGGTCGACCGGTGTTATATGCAAGTACACAAGAATTTCTTGATTACTTTTCATTAACGTCCCTTGAGCAATTACCTGAATTAATGTCGGTGGCTGAACTAACAAATTAAGGTATTAGTTTAAAATTAAGCTAAGATCAAACCAATCGAAGGGTTTATTTACTATCGTTAATATTCCCTAAACTTAAGAGACAGAGACGTAGTGAAAGTTATGTTATTTAGACTTTCATAAAGTTACTGACGTAAGAGAGTTAAGACAGATGTCTGAAAAATTGCAAAAAGTATTAGCGCGTGCGGGCGCAGGTTCTCGCCGTGAAATGGAAACATATATTAGCGCTGGTCGTGTTAGCGTTGACGGTAAAACTGCCTACTTAGGCGACCGTGTGGAAGGTAATGAATTGATCCGTGTAGACGGTCATCAAATAAAGCTCAAGCCTGTTGAAGATGATTTATGTCGTGTATTGATGTACAACAAGCCAGAAGGCGAAATGTGTACCCGTAAAGACCCTGAAGGGCGACCGACGGTATTTGATCGCCTACCTAAACTTGAAGGCAGTCGTTGGATAGCTGTAGGACGTTTAGATATTAACACGTCAGGCATGTTACTGTTTACTACCGATGGTGAACTAGCAAACCGCTTAATGCATCCGTCTAAGCAAGTAGAGCGTGAATACGCAGTGCGTGTTTTCGGAGAAGTAAACGAAGCTATGCTACAAACGTTGCGCCATGGTGTGAAATTAGAAGATGGCCCGGCTAAATTTCAAAAAATAACTTATCGTGGTGGTGAAGGGCGTAACCATTGGTTCCATGTGGTACTTTCAGAAGGGCGTAACCGAGAAGTACGTCGTTTATGGGAAAGCCAAGACGTACAAGTAAGTCGCTTAATTCGAGTTCGTTACGGCGATTTAGAAATGAAACGTCAATTGCCGCTTGGTGGCTGGACAGAATTAAACCTAAAAGACGTTAATTACTATCGCAAATTAGTTGATTTATCGCCTGAAACCCAGAGTAAGGTAAAAGTTGATGAAAAAGCGATGGACAATGCCAAGAGCCGCAGAATACGTCGTTCGGTAAAAAAACATCAACATCGCAGTCAGCAGGCTACTCGCCGCAGACGTTAACAGTTAAACGCAATGCGTGTGGCAAGTTTGTTTAGCTTACTTGTCACTTTTCGTTTTGGCATTGTGAGAAAATAAGATATTGTACCCGTTAACGTTAACAGATTAATTTATTCCATAACTTCTGCGCGCTCGTTTTGGGTGTCGGCAACGGTGGAAATATTTACCTCATTCATTGGTTATTATAGGACATTTCGTGCAAGCAACTCTTGAAAAAATCTACGTTGAAAACGCCCAACAGTTACACCAAATTTGTCAAAGTTATTCTCAAGCACCTGTTCTTGCCATTGATACGGAGTTCGTAAGAACTCGCACCCTATATGCGAAATTAGGCTTAATTCAAATTAATGACGGTAAAACGCTAGCGCTTATTGATCCTGTAGCGATAACTGATTTAACGCCGGTTTGGCAGTTAATGGAAAACCCCAATATCGAAAAAGTGCTTCACGCTTGCTCTGAAGATTTAGAGGTATTTTTAACCGCTGGTAATTGTCGCCCGGTTAACTTAATTGATAGTCAAATTATCATGGCGTTTTTAGGCCATGGTTTGTCGATGGGCTACGCAGCGATGATCGCTCATTATACTGATATCGAGCTTGATAAGTCAGAATCGCGTACCGATTGGATGAAGCGTCCATTAACGGAAAAACAGCTAAAATACGCACAAGCGGACGTTGAACATTTATTTAATATATTGCCATTGTTAATGGCGGATATTGAAAACTCAGGTTGGTTAGCCGCAGCAAGGCAAGAAAGTGAATTGATGATAGAGCGCAAATTTAGTGCTATTGATGAAAACCAGCTTTATCGCAATATTAAAATGGCATGGCGTTTAAGTCCTCAACAATTATTTAGGCTACAACAATTAACTATTTGGCGTTATCAGCAGGCCAAGCAAAAAGACCGTCCTATTGGGTTTATTGCGAAAGACCATACGTTGTTAGCAATAGCACAAGTTAACCCAAGTAATGTCGGTATTATGGGCAATATAGAAGGTGTTGAATTGCTAGATGTTCGACATAAAGGCAAAGCAATGTTGATGGTATTAAAAAGGGCTAATGAACAGCAAAGCCCTGAGTTACCAAAACAAATTGTTCGCCTTGACGAGCACCCAGGCTATAAACAAATTTTTAAGAAAGTTAAGCACTTTATTGCCCAAGTTGGCGATGATGCTAACTTGTTGGTTGAGAATCTAGCGTCGAAAAAGCAAATAAATCAATTTCTTTCTTGGCATTTTAAACTCAATGATGCTGAAAATTCGCCACACTTAGTTGATATTATTCAAGGTTGGCGTAAACCGCTGTTAGGTGATAAGTTGCAAGCGTTCGCCGAAAACGACTTTAAATAAAGTTCGTTTCAAATAAATTTTTACATAACAATTCGTCTGTTTTTATATTGTTGTGATAGCTTAATGATTTGATGTTAAGCGAAATATTTTAACAAAATTCCATAAACTATTTTTTTTCATAGGTCTCCATTATGCTGTGTAGTGTTTATAAGAGCTCAAAAAAAGCACAAACTTATCTTTTTATTAATAAACGAGATGACTTCTCCGACGTTCCTGAAGCGCTTTTGAAGATGTTTGGTACACCGATTATGGTCACCGTGCTAAACCTTGCTACTAAAACAAAATTAGGCTTCGCCGAGCTAGACAAAGTAAAAGAAAACTTATCCTCTCAAGGTTATTATTTGCAACTTACGCCGCCAGAAGAAGATATGTTGAAAGAACATAAAGAAAAAATGAAAAAAGCCAATAAAAATCAATCTGCTGATGAGGAGGGATAATGCGCTCAATTAAGTCTCTGAAAATAGCAGTATTGTCATTTGGTCTTGCATTCTTATTACAGCAGGCAATAGCTGCAGACAAGGCTGCTAGCGCCAAAACAAAACCCAGCTTTGAGCAATATATGGCAAGCTTAAAGCAAGAAGCGTTAGCGAAAGGATTTGAGCAAGCCTTAATTGATGAGTCATTTGCTAACGTTGTGTTTCATCAACGGGCAGTAAAAGCAGATCGTAATCAGCCTGAAAAGGTTGAAACACTTGATACTTATTTACCTAAACGTTTACCTAATTGGAAAATTAAACGTGCCCGTGCCATGTACAAAAAGCACCAGGTGTTGTTAGAAAAAGTTGCACAAAAATATGGCGTACAAGCTAGGTTTATAGTGGCTCTTTGGGGCTTAGAAACCAATTTTGGTAAAATAATGGGTAACTATAATGTTATTTCGGCTTTATCAACTTTAGCTTATGAAGGGCGTCGAGAAGCGTTTTTCAAGAAACAGTTGTGGGCGGCACTGCAAATTTTAAAAGAAGGTCATATTGATGTTGCCAGCATGAAAGGTTCTTGGGCTGGCGCTATGGGGCAAAACCAGTTTATGCCAACGTCTTTTGTTGGTTATGCTGTTGATGGTGATGGTGATGGCAAAAAAGATATTTGGGGTAATCAAGCCGATGTTTTTGCTTCAATGGCAAACTATCTTAAGAAAGAAGGTTGGAACGATGAGTTAACTTGGGGACGCCAAGTTAAGTTACCAAGTGATTTTGATGTTGCTTTAGCTATCCCAAAAAATACCGGCGGTCGTAAAAACTGGTTAAAAGCTTGGGCTAAAACTGAAAAAACTTTAGCGCAATGGCAAGCTTTAGGTATTCGTCGTACTGATGGCACTAATTTACCTAATGTGGATATCAAAGCTGCTTTGGTTTTTCCTGATGATGCCAACGGTCGCGCATATCTTGCTTATAATAACTACAAGAGCTTAATGCATTGGAATTTGTCGTACTATTTTGTTAGTTCAGTAGGGCATTTGTCAGATCACATTAAATTTCCACCTATCCAATAAGTTGTATTAAGTTAACCTTATGAGTAAGAAAAACAGTCGTTCAAAGCTGAAGTCAAAAAAATCTATTATTGAACGTTTTTGGGAAACTAAATCATTAGATGAGATGACCCGGCGGGAATGGGAGTCGCTATGTGACGGATGCGCTAAGTGCTGTTTACATAAGTTTATTGATGATGAAAACACCACAGATGAGACAGAGCTTATGCCAACAACTCATATTGCTGATGGTGAACAAATGAATTACTCGAATATTGCCTGCTATTTACTTAATGATAAAAGTTGCCAATGTTCGAAGTATGACAAACGCACTGAGCTCGTGCCTGATTGTGTGCAGTTAACACAAGAAAATTTAGACGATGTTTTCTTTATGCCGCCGAGCTGCACTTACCGTCGATTAAAAGAAGGGCGAGGTATGCCATCTTGGCACCCGCTATTAAATAACGGCAAAAAATCAGCAATGCATCAAGCGGGTATGTCAGTTCGTGGCAAAATAGTAAAAGATGATGATGTTGAGTTGGAAGACTTTCCTGAGCATATTGTAACGTGGCCGTTAAATGACTTAGATTGAGCTATAAGCTTATCTTAGATGTTTAAAACTACTTTGAATCTAGCTACTTCAATCTATACGTACCATTTTTTGTAATACCCAAATAAGTAGCTATTAAAGAGTCTAGTATTTAATAGCTTTTACTTACTTGTTTAAATCATTTTAAAATTGCTAACGGGTGTTAAACAGGCTGCAACTCAGTTAAATAGCGCTGGCCATTTTCAACATAGTGCTGAGCTGATTGCGCAAATAAAGCTTGAGTTGATACATCAAGAGCTTTAATAACTTTTGCAGGCGAACCCAGCACTAAGTGGCCGTCAGGTACTTCCATATTTTCTGTGATTAAGCTGTTTGCTCCTATTAAACAGTTTTTGCCGATTTTAGCACCGTTAAGTACAACAGCATTCATGCCTACTAACGTGTTTTCCCCAATAGTACAGCCATGTAACATTACTTTGTGACCTACGGTGACATTATCGCCTATGGTCATGGGAAATTTTGCATCAACATGTAAGATAGAGCCATCTTGAATATTACTATTTTCACCTATTTTAATTTGCGCGAGATCTGCTCTAATAACCACGTTAAACCAAATGCTACTATGTTCCCCTAAAACAACGTCGCCAATTAATGTTGCGTTTGGAGCGATAAAACTACTATCGGTTATGCTAGGGCTAACATCAGCAAGTCGATAAATCATAATATATTCCTGTTTAAGATAATTATTACTAGCTTAAGTAATTTATGCTGGTCTGCAAACTAGACCTTAGAACTATAAAGATTAAAAACCATTATCGCTAACTTATACTGAAAATAAATAAGCTTAATGTATGAAAAGTAGACAATTAATGGTAAAACATTAAGCTAACTAAAAAGAAATAAAAATAACATTAACGTTCAGTTTAATTATTTACCTAAAATTTTTGATTATAAAGTTGCATCGAAAAGTGACTTTAATGGGTAATTTGTGATGAAAAAGGGTGATTTATGATTATTGGTATACCGAAAGAGACCTTATCAGGTGAGAACCGAGTGGCGAGTTCACCTACGGCTGTTACCGCGTTAGGTAAGCTTGGTTTTACAGTACAAATACAAAAAGGTTGTGGCACCAAGGCAAGCTTTACCGATCAAGAGTTTATTGATGCAGGTGCAACTGCCGTTACCAAGAAGAATATTTGGCAATCCGATATCATTTTTAAAGTGAACCCACCTAGTCTTGATGAAATAGCGTTAATGAAAGAAGGCGCTTATTTGATAAGTTTTATTGCACCGGCACAAAATGAAACTATTTTGACGGCACTGAGAGATAAGCAAATAACAACATTAGCGATGGAAATGGTACCAAGGATGACGCGCAGTCAATCTATGGATGCACTTAGCTCAATGGCAAACATTGCAGGTTATCGTGCCGTAATTGAAGCCACTCATCATTTTGGTCGATTTCTAACGGGGCAAATAACTGCTGCAGGAAAAATGGCACCGGCAAAAGTTATGATCATAGGTGCGGGTGTTGCGGGGTTAGCGGCAATTGGCACCGCAGGTAGCTTAGGGGCAATTGTTCGCGCATTTGATACTCGCCCTGAAGTAAAAGAACAAATTGAGAGTATGGGGGCAGAATTCTTAGAACTCGACTATGAAGAGCCAGAAGATACTGGCGCTGGTGATGGTTACGCTAAAGAAATGAGCCAAGCTTTTATTGACGCAGAAATGGCACTATTTGCCGAACAAGCAAAAGATGTTGATATTATTATCACCACTGCCATGATTCCTGGCAAACCGGCACCAAAACTTATTACCGCTGAAATGGTTGAATCAATGAAAACCGGCAGTATCATTGTTGATTTAGCAGCAGCTGGCGGTGGTAACTGTGAATTAACCCAAGCGGGAAAAGTAGTTAATGCCAACGGTGTTAAAGTTATTGGTTACACTGACCTTGTTTCGAGGCTACCCAATCAGTCGTCGCAATTATACGCTAATAACCTAGTCAGCTTAACTAAATTATTATGCAAAGAAAAAGACGGTACGTTAAATATTGATTTCGAAGATGTCGTAATTCGAAACATGACCGTTGTTAAACAGGATGAAATTACCTTTCCACCACCTGTTATTCAAGTTAGCGCTGCTCCAGCTGCAACTAAGGTAGAGCCCGTTAAAGCTATTGAGGTGAAGCCTGCAGAGCCAATGAACCAAAATAAAAAACATGCACTTATGGCTGCAGGAGCCTTATTGTTTGCATGGGTTGCTAGTGTTGCACCGGCAGACTTTCTTTCACATTTTACTGTTTTTGTTTTGGCTTGTGTCATTGGCTATAACGTTGTCTGGAATGTTAGCCACTCATTGCACACACCTTTAATGAGTGTAACTAATGCCATATCAGGCATTATTGTGGTAGGTGCAGTATTGCAGGTTGGTAATAGTAGCTTACTGATTCAGGTACTTGCTGCAATTGCCATTCTAATTGCTACCATCAATATTGTTGGTGGCTTTGTTGTCACTAAACGTATGTTAAAAATGTTTAGAAAATAAGGGGCGCTGTTATGGAATTTTCTCAAGGTTTGATCAGCGCAGCTTACATTGTAGCCGCGTTATTATTTATTTTTAGTTTATCAGGTTTAAGCAAGCAGCAAACGGCTGAAACCGGCAATTGGTATGGTATTGCTGGTATGGTGATTGCGCTTATTGCTACTATTGCAGATCCGCGTGTTGATAACGTTTGGATTATTTTTGTCACTATGGTGATAGGTGCAGTGATAGGGTTGCAGTTAGCTAAAAAAGTAGAAATGACACAGATGCCGGAACTGGTGGCAATATTACACAGTTTTGTAGGTTTAGCAGCGGTATTAGTGGGCTTTAATAGTTATTTTGAAATGGACCATTCTGTAATGGCTAATTTCAGCGAAAGTCAGCAAATGGCGACAAATATTCATTTAGTTGAAGTGTTTTTAGGCGTATTTATTGGTGCAGTAACCTTTACCGGTTCAGTCGTGGCTTTTGGTAAATTACGCGGCATTATAAATTCAGCGGCGTTGATGTTACCTCATCGACATAAGATGAATTTAGCTGCGGGCGTTTTGTCATTTATCTTAATGGTAATGTTCGTACAACAAGGTGGCGGTAATACTGCCTTGTTCTTAATGACAGCGATTGCACTAGTTTTTGGTTGGCATTTAGTGGCATCAATTGGTGGTGCTGATATGCCAGTTGTTGTTTCTATGCTTAATTCTTACTCTGGTTGGGCTGCCGCTGCAGCAGGTTTCATGCTTAGTAACGACTTGCTAATTGTTACTGGTGCTCTTGTTGGTTCTTCAGGAGCAATTCTTTCGTATATCATGTGTAAAGCAATGAATCGCTCGTTTATCAGTGTTATTGCGGGAGGCTTTGGCACTGATGTTGTTATTGATAGTGATACTGATTATGGCGAGCATGTTGAAGTTAATGCCGACGCTGTGGCTGATATGTTACGTGGCGCTAAGTCAGTTATTATTACACCAGGCTATGGTATGGCCGTCGCGCAAGCACAATACCCTGTTTACGAGATGACGCAATCGTTAAAAGAGAAGGGCGTTGATGTTCGCTTTGCCATTCATCCTGTTGCTGGACGCTTACCTGGGCATATGAATGTTCTATTAGCAGAAGCAAAAGTTCCATATGATATTGTGCTTGGTATGGAAGAAATTAACGATGATTTTTCAGAAACGGATGTGGTATTGGTGATTGGCGCTAATGATACTGTTAATCCAGCGGCTGCTGAAGATCCCGCCAGTCCAATTGCGGGTATGCCAGTACTTGAAGTTTGGCAAGCAAAAAATGTTATTGTGTTTAAGCGTTCAATGAATACTGGCTATGCGGGCGTACAAAACCCATTATTCTTTAAAGACAATACACAAATGTTATTTGGCGACGCGAAAGACTCTGTCGAGCAAATATTTAAAGCATTATAGACTTATACGTTTCCGCTCGTTTTCGTAGGCTATTCGTTAGTACCTGAAAATTAAGGTACTAACGTTTATACTAATGCCGCTAAACATTCGCTAGCTAACTCTTGGGCGAGTAACATTGCTTCCTGGTAAAGTTTAGGTTCATTGCTCCTAAAGTGCTCTACGCGTCTAATTGCTTGAGGCAACCCTAAATTAGCGGCATTAATTAACCAAGCTAAACCCTTAATAGGGTTTTCTTCTACTCCTTCTGCTAGAAAGTATGCTCGTCCTAGGGCTCCCATAGCTTGCACATGTCCCAATGTTGCTGCTTTTTTAAAAATGTTAAATGCCGATTGTTTATCATTATCTTTGCGCATTTGTAGAGCTTGTTGATAGCTTTCCTCAAGCTCCAAGTCTTGCTCAGTGTTGGGTGAGTAAAACGGTGATTCATCGTCTTGAGCTTTAACGTCTGGCGCTAATGGCTGAGTCGCTGGAGAGAGAGTTTCGTTTATCGATTTATTTAAGGAAATATGTTCAGTATTAATACTTTCTGTATTCTTAAGGTTGAGATTATTTTCAATATTAATAAAGTCATTATCGTCAAAAATGTCTTTATAGGTATTTGACGCTTGTGAGGAAGCAATAAACTCCATCGTCACTTTATCGTATTTATTATTTAATTGGCTGATTGTTTGTTGTTGTAGAGCAATTTGTTGTTTGAAATAGGAAATTTCTTGCTCTTTTTTATCTAACTGGCTAATGAGTTGCGCTATTTGATTTGCATGTTGCTCATGCATGATGTTGATATGGCTTTTATGTGCTTCATCTATACGATTTTGCTGCTTGTGATTATTTTGTTCGAATCGTTGGATAATCGTTAACACACTTTTATCGTAATTTTCCTTCATTTTTTCAAACCAAGTGAATATTTGGCTTGGTGCTTTTCCCTTGCTATCTGACATAAAACATTCCTTGTTTATTAATCAATTTATCACGACCAATCGTAAGTTTTATTATAGTACTACAACGGCTTTTCTAGCTTATCTTAGCAGAGTTAACATTTCAAAATTAAATGGTAAATCCGCTATCTTAAAAGGTAACAAGTTGTAAATTATAAAAAAATAATGTTTTTTTTACGTTAATACTTGCAAAATAATTTTGATGTCATATCTTTAAATGGTACACAGGTTCAAGAAGAACAATCTTAATTGCTAAGGATAAGCATGTATAAATTTCCTCCTCAGTTAACAATAGTGCAAGTAGAAGCATGTCGCACTGAACTTCTAAATGAAATCAAAAATACTGATACGGTTGAATTCGACGACAGCGCTGTTGAACGAATCGACACTTTAGGCGCACAGCTTATTCTTGCCAGTGTTATTTATATTGCCGCCCAAAATAAACAATTAATTTGGCAATCTACCTCAAAAATAATTAAACAAAGCTTTGAGCAATTAGGGCTTGAAGATGCAATTTTACAGCAATACTTTGCTGCTTAGGTTTTGTAGTTTTTAACATTTGCAAAGGAATTAAAATGTCAAAAATTTTAGTAGTCGATGACTCTAATTCGATACGCGATATGGTCAGCTTTACCTTGAAAAGCTCTGGTTATCAAACTGTAGAAGCTTGTGATGGTCAAGAAGGCTTATCGAAAGCAAAGTCGGGCACATTTGATCTAGTAATAACGGATGTAAATATGCCCAATATGGATGGCATTACACTGTGCCAAGAGTTAAGAAAGTTAACCAGTTTTCAATACACCCCAATTTTAATGTTAACCACTGAAAGCTCAACTGATATGAAACAACGAGGTAAGGCTGCTGGGGCTACAGGCTGGTTAGTGAAACCTTTTAATCCTGATAAATTATTAGCCACCATTAAACGTGTCGTGCGGTAATTAATATGAGTATTGACCTGTCTCAATTTATTCCAACGTTTTTAGAAGAGAGCTTCGAAGGCATTGAGCTAATGGAAGCAAGCTTGCTAAATTTAGCGCCCGGCGATGATGAAAGTATTAATGCTATTTTTCGGGCCGCGCACTCTATAAAAGGGGGAGCAGGTACGTTTGGCTTTAACCACGTCACAGAGTTTACTCATTTGGTAGAAACACTACTTGATGAAATGCGTGATGGTCGCAGAGAAGTGGTGCAAAAAGATGTTGAGATACTACTTGATTCAGTCGATTGTATGCGATTGCTGATTGAAGCTATTCGTGATGAAACTGAGTATGACGATAGTAAAGTCATTGCAACATCAACGTTATTAACTGCGACATTAAATAATGAAAATCCCAAACAAGAAGTCGCAGTAATAGACACTGGAAGTACTGATAGTATTGAAGAAGCAACAATAGATACGCATAGTCCATCAGGGCAGTCTCGTTGGTTAATTAGTTTTATTCCTGAACACCATTTAGTGCAAACTGGTAATGATCCGCTGCTATTGTTAAATGCGTTAAGAGAATTGGGCTCAGTTTCATTGCAAGCAGATTGTAATGGGATCCCAAGTTTAACGGAATTTGATGCAACTGAGCTTTATATTTCTTGGCAAATAGAGCTTTTGACTGATGCTAGCTATGAAGATATTACCGAAATTTTTGAATGGGTTGAAGATGAATGTCAGTTAACCATTAATCAAGCAGAAGTAGCTGTAGTTAACAAAGATAAAGCTGATGACGAAAGTGAAAGCAAAAATGTAATCGCCACGGATATTGAGCCCAATGAGGACAACGTTGAAGCGACAAACAACGAAAAAATAACAGAACAAGCGACTGAAAAAACAGCGAAAAAGCTTAAACCTGCCAAAGGTAATGTCGCCAATAAAGCCAAAGTTGAGTCAGGTTCTATTCGAGTTGGTGTTGATAAAGTTGATAGCTTGATCAACTTAGTTGGTGAGCTTGTTATTACTCAATCTATGCTGTCTGAATTAGGTAATGATTTTGAATTATCAAAAGTTGCTCGCTTAAATTCTGGATTAGAGCAGTTATTGCAGAACACGAAAGAGCTACAAGAAAGCGTAATGCGTATACGTATGCTGCCAATAAGTTTTGCTTTTAATCGCTTTCCGCGCTTGATTCATGATTTATCGCGCAAAATGAATAAAGAAATAGAGTTAGTGATCAGTGGTGAGCAAACAGAATTAGATAAAACTGTGATGGAGCAAATAGGCGACCCACTTGTGCATCTCGTTCGAAATGCTGTAGACCACGGTATTGAAGCTACAGAAATTAGAATTGCTAATGGTAAACCTGAAAAAGGCACAGTAACACTTGATGCCTACCATCAAGGTGGCAGCATCGTCATTGAAATTAAAGATGACGGTGGCGGAATTGACCGAGACGCTGTGCTAACAAAAGCCATTGAAAAAGGCCTTGTTGATGAATCTATTAGTTTGACCGATAACCAAGTCTACGATTTATTATTTGAACCGGGCTTTTCTACAGCTAAAGAACTCAGCGATATTTCGGGGCGTGGCGTCGGAATGGATGTTGTTAAGCGAAATATTCAATCGTTAGGCGGAAGAATACAGATAGAATCTAGCTTAGGTAAAGGCAGTAATTTTAAAGTCTTTTTACCACTAACCCTTGCTATTTTAGACGGCCAATTAGTCAAAGTTGGACGCGAAGTTTATATTATTCCACTCATTACCATTGTTGAATCTTTACAAGTACAAGCAAGTCAAATAAATCGTACCTCAGGTGATATGGTGCTATATCGACTTAGAGAAGATAACGTGCCTGTTATTCCTATTTATCAACTGTTTAATATTCCCGCTCAAAACAAAGAAATTAAAAATGCTTTGCTTGTTGTAGTTGAAGCTGACGGCCAAAAAGTGGGGCTAATGGTTGATGATTTACTTGCTCAGCAGCAAGTGGTAGTAAAAAGTCTTAACGATAATTATCAGCAAGTTGAAGGTGTTTCTGGCGCAACTATTTTAGGTGATGGCTCGGTAGCGATGATTTTAGATGTGCCAAGCATGATAACCATGGCTTTAAAGCAGGCAAAAAAACAACAGCAAGTTAATGTAATGGCAGAAGAGGTTGTGCACTAATGGATATCCAAGCGCTGGTCGATGAAATTCCGGTTGAAGGAGAGTACGCACTTGAAGGGTTAGACTTTATTTCAAGCGGAGAACAATACCTAACATTCTCATTAGGCCTTGAACAATATGCTGTTGATATTTTATCGGTAGAAGAAATAAGAAGCTGGGAACAACCTACCCATATCCCTAATGCTCCTTCTTTTGTCAAAGGTGTAATCAATATGAGGGGGGTGATTGTACCTATTATTGATTTGCGAATTAAATTTGGTATTGGTAAAGCCCACTACAGTAAAACAACGGTTGTCGTGGTACTAAAGGCTCAGCACCATAACAAGTATCGCACAATGGGCTTTGTAGTTGATGCGGTATCAGACGTATTAAACGCAGAAGAAGATGATATTAAGGCAACGCCCGCCTTTGGAGGAACTCTAGCTCAGCATTATATTGCTGGCATGGTAAATGTGGGTGATAAAGTGGTCACCCTGCTTGATGTTTTGGCATTGCAAGTTATTGAACAGCATCAATCAAACTAGTAGGGATATCAGTATGAAACGAGAAAAAGAGTACCTGACTTTTATCCTTAACGGTGAAGAATTTGGCATTGATATTTTATCTGTTCAAGAGCTTCGGGTGTGGAGTTCAGTTACGGAATTACCAAATAAACCAGAATATATTAAAGGGGTGATAAACTTACGTGGCGTTATTATTCCCATCATCGATCTTCGTCAACGCTTTGGGATAGCGCCACTGCCGTATAACGAGCAAACCGTTACCATAATCTTACGTAGCCCCGATAGCACAAATCCAATGGTTGTGGGCATAGTTGTTGATGCAGTTTCTGAGGTTTATAAGTTTTCGTCGGAAAATATTCGTAAGCCACCGGCGTTTGGCCAGCAAATTGATAGTTGTTTTTTAGAAGGTTTAGCGTCTGTTGATGAAAAATTAATTATTTTACTCAACAGTAACTCGTTGCTTGAACAAAATGAACTTTATCAAGTGATTAAACCTGCTGAAACACCTTCAACTGAAACAAATGCAGTTGCGGTTTAACAATAAAATATTGGAGTTAATTTACCATGACACCAAAACAAATCGGTTTAGTACAAGCGCACTGGCAAGAGTTACAAAACGAATTATCGCAGGTTAATGCTCTTTTTTATCAACATTTATTTATCGCACAGCCGAACTTTAAAAGTGTATTAATAACGAAAGCAAAAACGGATAAACGCTGTGTTATCGATATGCTTAATCAGCAAATACCCAACTTAACGGCAGTGAAAAAGAATGCAGTAAAAAATAGTGTAAAGGCAATTAATCAGGACTTAGTTAATCTGCAAACAAGTGTAGTTCAGGCATTTATTGATGCGTTAATTGAGTTTAATAAAGACAACTTTCCATTTGCCCTAAAGCGCGCTTGGATAGCTGTTATACAACATTTAACTGAACCACTAGTAGAGTCAGCACTACCTAAACATTTATTTGAATATATTCAATCGACAGGGAATTTTACGACAATGAGCCAAAGTAATGACGTTTCAGCGGTGCAAGATAACGATTTGCAAATCGCAGACATGGTAGCGAAATTGAACGCTATTGATAAAGTTCAGGCAATTATTGAATTCAACCCCGATGGCACAATTATCACCGCCAATGATAATTTTTTACAAACGGTCGGCTATTCGCTAGAAGAAATTCAAGGTCGACATCATAGTCTGTTTGTCGAACAGGGAGTCGAAAATAGTGATGAATATCGAGAGTTTTGGCAGAGCTTAAATAACGGTAAGTATGAGTCGAAAGAATATAAGCGCATTGGTAAAGGTGGCAAGGAAGTATGGATACATGCGTCATATAATCCTATTTTAGATAACAATAATAATGTGGTGAAAGTGGTTAAATTTGCCACAGATGTCACCAAAGAAAAATTACGTAGAGCTAATTTTCAAGGACAAATTGCTGCTATTAGTAAGTCTCAAGCAGTGATTGAGTTCAATATGGACGGCACCATTATCACTGCCAATGAAAACTTCTTAGCAACAGTGGGCTACACCCTTGAGGAAATTCAAGGACAACACCACAGCATGTTTGTTGAGCCGGAATTCAAAATAAGTGCAGAATATAAGTTATTTTGGGACAGTTTAAACCGCGGTGAATATGAAACTAAGGAATATAAGCGATTAGGCAAAGGCGGCAAAGAAATTTGGATACAAGCTTCCTATAACCCAATTCTTGATTTAAATGGCAAGCCTATGAAAGTGGTTAAGTTTGCTACTGATGTAACACAACAAAAGTTACGCAATGCTAACTTTTCTGGTCAAATCAAAGCAATTGGCAAGTCACAAGCTGTGATCGAATTTAATATGGACGGCACCATTATCACTGCCAATGATAATTTTCTAAATACCGTTGGTTATACACTAGAAGAAATTCAAGGCCAACATCATAGTATGTTTGTTGAGCCTGAGTTTAAAGTGAGTAACGAATATAAACAGTTTTGGGAAAGTTTAAATCGTGGTGAGCATGAAGCTCGTGAATACAAACGCCTAGGTAAAGGCGGCAAGGAAATTTGGATACAAGCGTCTTATAACCCAATTTTTGATTTAAATAACAAACCATTGAAAGTGGTTAAGTTTGCATCTGATGTTACCAAGCAAAAATTACGTAATGCAGACTTTTCTGGACAAATAAATGCCATTGGTAAATCACAAGCGGTTATCGAATTTAATATGGACGGTACCATTATTACTGCTAATGATAACTTCCTAAATGCGGTGGGCTACACCTTAGCTGAAATTCAAGGCCAACATCATAGTATATTTGTTGAGCCATCGGATAAAAATAATCTTGAATATCAACAGTTTTGGGACAAATTAAATCGTGGAGAGTACGACAGCGGAGAGTACAAGCGTTTAGGTAAAGGAGGTAAAGAGGTTTGGATTCAAGCGTCGTATAATCCAATTCTTGACCTTAATGGCAATACTTTTAAAGTGGTTAAATATGCCACTGATATTACTGGTCGCAAAGAAGCCATTGCAGAAATAAAAGATATTTTGATCACTATGTCGCAAGGGGACCTGTCGCGCAGTATCGAAACTGACTTAGTTGGTGAGTTTAGTATTATTGGTGATTCAATTAACGAATTCATCGGCGTATTAAACGAAATGGTGGGTGATATTCGCAGTGCCTCTACCAATGTTTTCGACTCTTCTCGTGAGATAGCACAGGGCAATAATGAGCTCAGCCATCGCACGGAATCGCAAGCTTCATCATTAGAAGAAACGGCGTCGGCAATGGAAGAGTTAACCAGTACCGTGCAACAAAATGCTGAAAACGCTACGGAAGCGAGCAAGTTGTCGTCAACGGTTATGGACAAAGCCAGTAATGGTGGCGATGTTGTACAAAATGCAATTTCAGCTATGAGTGATATTAATAAGTCGAGCAAAAAAATAGCTGACATTATTAGCGTGATTGATGAGATTGCCTTCCAAACTAATTTATTAGCACTTAATGCTGCAGTTGAAGCGGCTAGAGCTGGAGAACAAGGACGTGGCTTTGCGGTTGTTGCCGCTGAAGTGCGCAATTTGGCACAGCGTTCTGCCGGTGCAGCTAAAGAGATTAAAGGTTTGATAAACGACAGTGTTGAAGCTGTTGGGCAAGGGACTAAATTGGTTGATGAAACCGGTAAAACTTTTGCTGAACTTGCCAGTGCCATTGGTGAAGTTGGTAAGATGATTGGTGATATTGATAGTGCGGGTAAAGAGCAAGCGGCGGGCATTGGTGAAGTTGGTGCGGCAGTAAGTCAAATGGATGAAATGACTCAGCAAAATGCAGCCTTAGTCGAAGAAGCTGCGGCATCAAGTAAATCAATGGAAGAGCAAGCGCAAAGTCTACTCGAACAGATAGCATTTTTTACTCAAGAACAGGAAATTGAAACGACTACTAGGCGTGGCCATACCAGAGCCACAAGCCAAGCTGAAAGAGGTTACCGTACAAAGCCAAGATTGTCAGCTGTTGAAGAGCCCGCTCGTCCAATATATAGAGAACGGTTAAATGCTAACGTCGTCAATAGTGACCAAGAATGGGAAGAGTTTTAACGCATTATGATCGCGCAGCAACGAGATGAAGCGGTTAGTTTAACGACGAGCGAGTTTAATTATATTTGTCAGTTTGCTTATGATTGTGCTGGCATTGTGTTGAATGAGGCGAAGCGGGAAATGGTATATCGGCGACTTACTCGTATTGTTCGCGAGCGAAAATTGCCAAGTTTTTCAGCCTATTGTAAGTTGTTAAAAGCAAAGCCTGAACAGGAAGAACGTTATTTCATTAATGCAATAACAACTAATTTAACTAGTTTTTTTAGAGAGCAGCACCACTTTGATTTTTTGAGTAAAACTGAGTTGCCTCGATTATTAAGTCGCAATAATACGAATAAACGTATTCGAATATGGTCTTCGGCAAGCTCAACTGGTGAAGAGCCTTATAGTATTGCGGTAACGTTACAAGAAGCGCTGGCTGATGATTGCTCTCATTGGGATGCTAAAATTCTTGCAACCGACATTGATAGCAATGTACTTACGCAAGGCAAAGCAGGTATTTATCCACTGGAAAGTGTTGCAGACATTCCGCAATACCTAAAAAATAAATATTTTAAGCGTGGTCTTGGTTCGTCAAAAGAGCAGGTGAAAGTAAATAGTTCGCTGCAAAATTGTATTCGATTTAAGCAGTTAAATTTACTTGCTCCATGGCCAATGCAAGGGCCATTTGACATTATTTTTTGTCGTAATGTCATTATTTATTTTGATAAACAAACACAAATTAATTTATTTGAACGTTATTACCATATGCTTGCCCCCGGTGGCTTGTTGATCTTAGGGCATAGTGAGAATTTAGGGGCTTATCAACAATATTTTGAAAATGTTGGAAGAACCATGTTTCGCAAACCATTTTAGTAAAGAATCAAGGATGATTAATATTGCTGATCAAAACTAAAAGCGCAGATGTAGAGCATTTTAAGGCGCAATGCTTAGCAGAGTTCGCTCATATTAATCACTATTGGGACAGTCAAAGAGGGGCGGTAGTGGCAAAAATTCTCCCTGGAGAATTTTATGTTTCTAAAGAATACATTCCCATTGCAACTACTTTGGGGTCATGTGTCTCAGCATGTATTTGGGATGATGAAAAAAATATTGGTGGCATGAATCACTTTATGTTGCCGCTAACAAATAAAGAGGCACACGAAGTTGATTGGGGACAGCGAGGAATGCATTCAGATGCAACTCGCTATGGAAATTTTGCCATGGAATATTTAATTAATTTAATTTTAAAAAATGGCGGCCAAAGACATAACCTTAAAGCAAAAGCATTTGGTGGGGCGCGGGTATTGGAAAATATGTCGGATATTGGTGCTCGTAATATTAACTTTGTTCTAGGTTATTTAGAGGATGAAAATATCCCGTTGATTAGTTCAGATTTAGGTTCAATTCACCCTCGTAAGGTGATATTCGAGCCTCAATCGGGCCGAGCATTAGTCAAGGTTATCGACCATTTGCATAATGATACGATAACGAGAAGGGAAAGTGATTATCAAAGTCAGCTGCAAGATATAGCCAGTGACGGTGAGATAGAGCTATTTTAAAGGACGGGTGTGACATGGAAAAAATCACAGTACTTATTATTGATGACTCTTCAGTGATCAGGAGCATAATTAAAGAAGTTTTGCGTGATGTCGAGACGATTGAAGTTGTTGGTGAAGCAAAAGATCCTCTTGTTGCGCGAACACTCATTAAGCAATTAAACCCTGATGTTTTAACACTTGATGTTGAAATGCCAAAAATGGACGGTATTACATTTCTAAGTAATTTAATGCGACTTAGGCCAATGCCAGTTGTTATGTTATCGACATTAACAACTAAAGGCGCAGATACAACCTTTAAAGCACTTGAACTTGGTGCGATAGACTTTATTGCTAAACCAAGTTTTGAAGACTTAACTGGCCAAAAAGAGCAGTTCAAGCAACTTTTAGTTGAAAAAATAAGTTATGCGGCAAGTGTTAGAAATACAACTTTTACCAGTAATCAGTGTGTGGTTGCTAACCGCCAGGTAGAAATTAATCAATTTAAAGGCTGCCGCCGCAGTAATCACTTAATAGCGATTGGCGCTTCTACTGGAGGAACTGATGCGATAAAAAGTTTACTTATTACGCTGCCCTCGAATGCTCCTGCAATTGTTATAGCTCTTCATATCCCTAGTTTATTTAGCGCACGATTCGCTGAGCGTATGAATAAAAACTCGCAGGTGACTGTGCAAGAAGCTACTCATGGTGAACAAATTAAAGATGGCCACGTTTATATAGCGCCCGGCGGTAAGCATTTAAAAGTGGGATCTAAACTGAGTGGGTTATTTTGTATTCTAGAAGATACGGCCCCTGTAAATCGTCATAAACCAGCCGTTGATGTGCTTTTTAATTCTTTACAGCCGCTAGCAGCTAATGTTCAAGCCGTTATTTTAACTGGTATGGGGCAAGACGGCGCGAATGGGTTATTAAGCCTAAAAGAACGCGGAGCTATGACTATTATTCAAGATAAAGATTCAAGTCTAGTTTGGGGGATGCCTGGTTATGCCCACAAATTAAATGCTCATCGACAAGAGCTACCATTAGCTAGTATTGCTCAATCCCTATTAAAGCACGCTAATCAGGGCTGGGATATGATAAAAGAGAAAGCTTATGAAGATTGATAAAGTGCTAGTACTGCTAGGAATTATCGCCACCTGTATGCTTTTAGTTGAATCGCTGGTTGTTTCGGTAAATTACTTCTCTGCTGTCTTGATATTAGTGGTGCTAAGTATTTTTGTTTGGCAATTACGTCAGCGAGAAACAGGGGATAACTTAAAGCCGGCTGGTTGTGCTATTAGTTCGGGCGACATTCAACAAGTAGAGCTAAGTTTTCAGAAGATTAGCAGTTTGCTGTCTAAGCAAGTGGTCATTGTTGAGAATGAAGTGAATCGTGCCAATAGCTTTGTTGGAGATGCGGTTGGTGATATTTCTAATAGTTTTAAAAGCTTACAAGCTTTATGTGAGTCACAGCAAATGTTAATTAACCAAGTGCTATCAAGCGTTATTAGCTCAGAAGAGCAAGAAGACTCAGCAATAGAGTTGTTTATTCATCAAACTAATCAAACATTACATGACTTTGTAGAAGTTATTGTTAATACAAGTAAAAAAAGTTTAGAAACCTTATCGTATACCGATGACATGATCAGCCAATTTGACAGTATATTTTCTTTACTTGGGCAAGTAGAAAACCTTGCCAATCAAACAAATTTGCTGGCACTCAATGCCGCTATTGAAGCTGCTCGGGCGGGAGAAAGTGGCCGAGGGTTTGCCGTAGTAGCCAATGAAGTTAGAGAGTTGTCGATTAACTCTACCGGATTAAATGAAGACATTCGTGAAAAAATTTCTGGTGTACAAAGTATTATTAGCCAATTGCGAGCGTCAGTTGAGGCAATGGCATCCGCAGATATGACGCCCACCCTTAAAGCAAAAGATAAAGTGACAGAAATGATTGATTTGATGGGGAACGCTAGTCTTGATAGCAGCCGCGTTATTCAAAAACTGTCGTTGATTACACCACAAATATCGACTCATGTTGCAAACGCGGTTCGTTCATTACAGTTTGAAGATATGACTAGTCAAACTTTAACTTCCATTAAAAGTAACTTAGCTGCGGTAACATTATTAAATCAACTATTAGATGATATTAAGGTTAAGCCAGAGTGCTTAACTGAGCAATTAATGCAGCTGCAAATGCAGTGTCATAAGATAATTGATGAAACGAAAGAACATGATACACGGCGTAGTGTAAGCCAAATAAACATGGATGCTGGAGAAGTCGAACTATTTTAGTGTTTGTGTTAAGCGAGAGTAGGGTAATTTAAGCGAATAATTTTAAGGATTAATTATGACAGTAGAAAAGTTTATCACCAATGACGGTAGCGAATTATCCATCATGATTGATGGCAAGTTTGATTTCTCTCTTCATCAAAATTTTCGAGACGCCTATGTTGATTTTCAGGGCACTAATGTAGTGATTAACTTGGATTTATCAAAAACAACTTATATGGATAGTTCCGCGTTAGGGATGATTTTGCTATTAAAAGATCATGCAGAAAAAAGCGCAAACCAAATAGTCATCCAAAAGCCTAATGAAACGGTGAATAAAATATTAGAGATTGCTCAATTTCATCGCTTGCTGACTATTGAGGCATAGGCAATGGAACCAGCTGCTATTAATTTAGATGTGAAATTAGCGTTGATTGTTGATGACTCTGATTTACAACGTGATGTTTTAAATCATTTGCTGGTTGAGCAAGGCTATAAAGTTATCTCTGCTAATAATGGCCTGGCTGGTGTTGAAAAATACATTAAATACCAGCCAGACTTAGTGTTAATGGATATTAATATGCCGGTGATGGATGGTTATCAAGCCGCACGAAAGATCAAACAATGCTCTGATAAATACAGCTTATGCCCGCTTATATTTGTTACCAATGACAGTAGTGAGCATGCCTACATTGAAAGTATTGAAGCCGGTGGTGATGGCATTTTGGTTCGCCCGTTTTCTTCCCAAGTTTTTAAAGCAAAAATAAAATCAATTCAACGTATTAGTGACTTGTACGGACAAGTGAAACTATTGCAGCAAGTACAAGATACTGATGTAGAAATTGCCGAAAAATTAATGTCAGATGTTATCGAGGCAAGAAATTTTGGCCTAGATAGAATTGGCATTCTAAAAAAAGCAGCAGCACTATTTAGTGGCGATATACAATTAAGTGCACTGTGCCCTAATGGTGATGTGAATGTTTTGCTAGGGGATTTTACTGGCCATGGTCTACGTTCATCAATCGGCGCTGTACCACTGGCGGAAACGTTTCGAGCAATGACCCGAAAAGGCTTTTCACTGCTTGATATTATTAGCCAAATTAATACTCAGCTTTATCATTTATTACCAGCTGATCTTTTTTTAGCCGCAACTTTTGTCACAGTTTCCTCTCATGAGAGTTCAATCCATATAATAAATGCCGGCCTTCCTGATGCCTATGTGTTTTCTGAACAAGGTGAAATCAAGCATAAAATACCTTCGAGTCACCCACCGATGGGAGTGATTGATACTTTATTACCTGAAACCAAAATGACGGTCATTTCCGTACAGGATTTAGATCGAGTGATATTAATCAGCGATGGTATTGTTGAAGCGCGGAATAAGCTTGACCAAATGTATGATTACCAACGTTTTGAAAAAGCGGTAAAAATAGGTATCACTAAAGGTAATATTTCTGAAAGTGTAGGCGCGAGTGTTGAAGCTTTTTGTCAAGGTATGGAGCAAGAGGATGACATATCTTTAGTTGATATTCCTTGTTTTGGATGGCAACAAAGCTATCAAAAAGCTAGTAGCATTGATGATGGCTTGTCTGACGAAAACAAAACTAGTCTTTTCCTTGCCTCCTCGCCGGCCTGGCAATGGCAATTATCACTAACCGGTGAACGGTTAGCAGCAGTGAATCCGATTCCTATTGTTATGAATCATATTCATGAAATTGAAGGTAATGGTGAGCACTGGTTAAGTTTACAAACAATATTAACCGAACTGTATACCAATGCATTAGAGCATGGGGTACTAGCTTTAAGCTCCGAACTAAAAAAACGCCCCGATGGATTCACTGAGTATTATCATGAAAGAGAAGTGCGTTTGAAGTCATTAACATCAGGGTTTATTGAAATTGCCATTGAGTATTTTCCATTACCCAAAGGCGGTCGCCTTAAAATTAACATGAGCGATAGCGGTACGGGTTTTGATATAGAAAGTGCCAGAAAAAATAAACCTGATGCTTTAGCTTCAGATGTTCAGCTTTGTGGAAGGGGAATTGAGTTGGTAGAGAAGTTAGCAGAAAGTTTGCAGTATTTTGATGGTGGTCGAACAGTTGAGTCGACCTACCTTTGGGCTAAGTAGCCAACTTTTTTAGGAGTTATTTTGGATATTTTAGTTATTGATGACAGTAGTTACCAAAGGCAAATAATTATTGCCATGATTGAAGATAGTGGTTTTAAGGCGGTATGTGCCAGCGGGCATTTAGAAGCATTAGCAATATTAGAAAATAATAATATTGACTTAATATTAATGGATATTGAAATGCCTGAAATGAATGGTTTTGAATTAACCAAAATTATTCGTTCAACATATCAAGAATGGATGCCAATAATTTTTCTTAGTGCAAATGACAGTGAAAACTATTTAGCCAAGGGGATTGATGCAGGCGGTGATGACTATTTAACTAAGCCGGTAAAACAAGTAGTTTTAGCAGCTAAAGTTAGGGCTATGGCAAGAATCTCTCAAATGAAATCGGCATTACAGAGAGCTAATAAACAGTTGGAAGAGCTCAGTAGTATTGACCCATTAACACAACTGCTTAATCGTCGTGGGCTCGACAATATGCTCAATATTGCTTGGGAGAAAAACATTGAAGACGATGCAGAGTTTTCACTTTTAATGTTAGATATTGATTGTTTTAAGTTCTATAACGACAACTATGGTCATCAACAAGGAGACCAATGTTTAGCACAAGTCGCTAATGTTTTTAATTTCGCACTCGATCATTCAACAGATGTTATCGGCCGTTATGGTGGTGAAGAGTTTATTATTGCTCTGCCTTATACGCCAATTGCTGGCGCCCGTTTTAAAGCACAAGAAATTATTAATGCATTGCTCGCTGAAAAAATTGAACATAAATACTCAACGGTATTACCGTATGTTTCGGTCAGTATTGGTGTTTCATCGACAAATTTGGGTGCCAAGAATATTAATGAGCTTATTGAGCAGGCTGATTTAGCGCTATATCAAGCTAAGGCTAATAAAAGGAATCAATATGCGGTATTTGATGCTGCATAGCGTTTATGTATTGAAACTTTAGCGTACAGATTTTTGAAGGGAAATATTTAACAGGGATAATAACTATGTCTAAGCCAAATGTATTAATCATTGATGATGACCACGCCTATTTGGAGCTTTTAAATGAGGCTTTAGAGCTGGACTTTATCGTACATTGCGCAAGCAACCTTGCAGATGTTAGCAACATAATCGAAAACGTTGGTACGGATTATTTTGATATTGCCTTAGTCGATGAAAATATCGGTAATGAAAAAGGCTCAGATTGGATTAAGAAACAAGTGAGTGGCGATAATGTTGCACGATCTTTTGTTCTATATTCAGGACTAGCTACGGAAGATGCTATTTTAAAAGGGCTAGAATGTGGTGCCGATGACTTTTTAGCTAAACCTATTTCATTGCTTGCCCTGATTAATAAATTGAAACGCTTAATTGAATACCAGGAAAAAATGCATTTATTCGAAAGCGAATTACTGTCGAAAGATCGAGTAATTAATATTTCGATGGCGCAAGCATCAAAATATGGCAGTTGTATGCAGCTGACTTCAAAACTAAATCAATGCTTTACGCTAGAAAAAATAAGAGATGAAGTGTTTTCTTATCTCTATAGCATGAACTTACAGGGCTGTATTGGTTTTTACCCTATCAGTGGTGAAAATTGTTTTTATAGTTCTAAAAATGGCGTTTGCTCCCCGGTCGAAATTGATGTTATGAAGCTATTAAAAATAAAACCTCGTTTATATCGATTTGGCGCACGAACCATTTTCAATCATGACTTAGTGTCAATTTTAATTTTAAACCTCGAAGATGGCACTATAGATACCGACATTTATATTGATGCACTCGCTTCTGTCATTGAATGTGTAGGTGCCAGAATTGCTTTTATTAGTTATCAAAATTCATTAATAACGGTGCAAGACAAAATTCAGCAAGCGGTTATTCAAACAAAAAAAATGTTAGCAATTTCAAAGCACCATCAACAAGAAGTTATGAATGAAATTGTCACTAATATTGGCCAGAGTTTTCACATATTAGATATGAGCTTTGAGCAAGAGGAATACTTAACTGATCTAGTCCATAAAGCATTAAAAAGACATACGCAAGATGACATCAATTTCCTTGAAGTTGGAGAGCTACTCGATAGTGCTCTACAAAGTGTTGATGAACTTAAGTCTCTTAATTTACAGAAAGTGGAAGAGAGTCTTGAGCTTGAAGAAGAGGATGAATTATTTTGATTGCAGCTGAAAACATTAGCTTAGCCAATATTCCGTTTGCCGTATTATGTACTGACTTTGACGGTGTTATTGTTGATTGTAATTCGCAATTGGCCTGTTTATCGGGTTATAGCGTTGAGCAATTAATTGGTGAGCCTGTTGAGCTTCTACTTCCTGAAGTACTTGCTAAGCAGCATTTGTCTAATCGCCAGTCGCATGCTCATGGCAGCAATATTGTTACCCACCCTCAGCATATTTTGCTATTTAACCAATCAGAGCAATCAATACCTTGTACTATACGTATTACTAAGCAGGAATATGGCTATGCGGTATTTCTAACTGAGTATTTAGAAGCCGCAAGCTTTAATCATGACCCTTCAACCAAAGATGTAAAACAGGTACTCAGTAGTATTGAAGAGGCGTTTTGGGAATGGAACATTGAAAAGAATATTATGTTCTATTCGGCGCATATGATGGCAATTTTAGATTACGGCGAAGAAGCATTCACCGGTTCAGCAACATTAGGTAAAGAACTCGTAACGAAAGATGTTTTGAAAAATATATACGCTATGTTTAGTGAACATCTTAATGGACGCACACCTTGCGTAAATATGACGTTTCCTATTAAAACTAAATTTGGCATAACGAAATGGTTATGCATTGTTGGAAAAGTGTTTACGTATAAAGATAATAAACCACATAAAATGTTTGGTTCGGTTAAAGATATTACAGAAAATTATCAGTTAGTTGAACGTCTAAAAGAAAAAAACAATTACCTAGTACTAGCGGAAGAACTGATGCACTCGGGGCATTGGCGATACGATATTTTTTCAGAGGAGTTGTTTTGGTCAACCGGTATTTATCATATTCATGGTCTAGATCCTAGTAGTTATAAACCTGATGTCCACAGTGCTTTAAGCCACTATATTGAAGAGCAACAGCCAATAATTCGAGATAAAATGGCGCAAGCCATAAAGCTAAAACAAGGATTTTATCTCAAAAGTATCATTAAGAATCTTTCCGGACAACAAGTGAAAGTTGAAGTATTGGCGGAGGTAGAAATTGATTCTAATGGTGAGGTTACTGGTATTTTTGGTATTTGTCGCGATATCACAAAATCTGAAGAAATCATTGAGAAGCTTAAACTATTGGCACTAGTTAATAATACTATTAAGGTGCCAATTTTCTTTATTGATGAAAATGACAACGTGGTTTATCAAGATCTTTCGCCACAAAATCATGGCGAAAACTCAGTTTTGTTTAATTATATTAATTTTAGTATTACTGATTATATTAGTTATAAACGTATGGCAAAGGCACAAGGCCAGATTAAGAAAAATAGCATTAGCTTTGATAAATATAATTCTGTTTTTGATTTATCTATAACTTATGAGCGGGATGAAGGGATTTATATTTGGATTGTTGAAGATATCACTGAAAAGTTTCGTAAAGATCAACAACAAATTATTAGTAATAGGCTAGCATTGCTAGGAAATACATTTGGTAATGTTTCTCACGATATCAATAATGTTTTAGGTGTAGCTCTCGGGGCAACTGAAATGTTGGAGCTTAGGTTTAATCAAGGGGAGCGAGATATTCATGGCTATATTGAACGAGTTAAAAATGCCATAGATAAAGGTAAAAGTGTCACCGAGCGTTTGTTAGCCTTTACGCGTAAACCTACAGTAAAAGTTATTGAATTCGACCCGATGAAAGAAATTACAGAAAACCAATATTTATTTAAACAATTATTGTTGCCCACAATTGATTTTACTTTAGACATTAGCAAAGTTAACTGCGCAATAAAATTCCCTCAGGGGGAGTTTATTAACATTCTATTGAATTTAGTGCTTAATTCACAAGATGCAATTCAAGAGCAAGGTCTGATTGGTAAAATTCATATTTCCGCGAATTTATTATCGGAGAATCGTTTAGAAATTCATGTTCAAGATAGTGGTATAGGTATCGAGCAAGAAAATATTTCAAAAATATTTGACCCTTTTTACAGCAGTAAATCTGTTAACAAAGGTAATGGTATTGGCTTAGCTAATGTGTACAGCACCATATATAAACACAATGGTCAGATACAAGTTGAAGGTAAGGGAGAGCTTGGTGGTGCGCATTTTACTTTAGTATTTAAATGTAATGGTGCACCACATTTAAGTTTAGTGGGAGCGGAGCATAAAGCAAAGTTACATATGCCAGGTAAGCGAGCGCTGATCCTTGATGACGAAGAAAGTATTGCTGAATTTATTTCTATTTACCTTGAAAGTGAAGGGGTTTTTGCTAGCCATGTTACAGATAAAGCCATGCTTTTGAAAAAATTAGCGAGTGACGAAAAGTTTGATATTTTTATTACTGACATGATTTTACCAGATGTTTCAGGTAGAGAAGCAGTGGATCTTGTTAAAGCAAAGTTTCCAGATATTAGTATTTATTCCATTAGCGGTTATATAGCAGAAGAAGACAATCAGTGGCCATACCCAGTATTACGCAAACCATTTAATTCAAAAGAGCTTTGTAACTTTTTAGTTGAGCAGTATTAGTTGCTTTATATGCCGATTTAAATAAGGCACCGATGAGGTTTTACATACTGAATTGCAATTTATTTCGTTCTTTCTTAATGAAAATAGGCCATTTAATCAATTAAGCCATTTATCCCTCGAATTTTTTTGTTAAGCTGCGTGCTCTTTTATAAAAATAATAATATCTTTGGAGAACAGTGTGGTTGAGCCGAGCTTTATTGAAGTATGGATAGGAACGGTTAACGGTTATTTATGGGGCAGTATTTTAATTTATCTGCTCAGTGCCTGTGGTATCTGGTTTACCATTCGACTAAAAGGGCTACAAATTCGTCGTTTTTTCCATATGTTCAGCATCTTGAAATCTAGTCGAAAAAGCTCAAGCCAAGGTATTTCTTCATTTCAGGCGCTTTGTACGTCGTTAGCCGCACGTGTTGGCACGGGGAATTTGATGGGCGTTGCAGTCGCCATATCATTAGGTGGTGCGGGTGCTGTATTCTGGATGTGGTTAATTGCTTTGGTTGGCATGGCCACAGCATTTGCCGAAAGCGCTTTAGGTCAACTTTATAAAGAACGTGACAGTAATGGCAATTTTCGTGGTGGCCCAGCTTATTATATGAGCAAGGGTTTAAATAATAAAAAATTGGCAGTAACGTTTTCATTGTGTTTATTTTTTGGTTATGGCTTTGTCTTCAGCGCAGTACAAGCTAACTCAATTACTGACGCTTTTAATGGCTCATACGGTTTTAATCCACTTTATACCGGCATAGTTATTACCCTAGCGGCAGGTTTTATTGTTTTTGGCGGCTTAAAAAACATTGCTCGATTTGCAGAATTGACCGTGCCTTTTATGGGCCTACTTTATTTACTTGTTTGTATCAGCGTAATTTTTCTTAATATTGAAAAAATTCCAGCGGTTATTAGTAATATTTTTGCCTCAGCCTTTGGTTTAAAAGAAGCTGGTAGTGGCTTAGTAGGTGCTGCGATAGTACAAGGTGTTAAGCGAGGCTTATATTCGAATGAGGCAGGTATGGGCAGCTCACCTAATGCTGCGGCTGCGGCTGAGCCTTTCCCTCCGCACCCAGTATCACAGGGTTATATTCAAATGTTAGCGGTATTTTTTGATACCATTGTTATTTGTTCATGCACGGCAATATTGATTTTATTATTCAAGGATACTGGTAGTGAAGCACAAGGAATTCAGCTGACGCAACAAGCGTTAGCCTATCAAGTGGGATCATGGGGAAGTGATTTTATTACTATTGCAATTTTGTTGTTTGCATTCACTTCTATCGTTGCTAATTTTGCTTACGCTGATAATAATCTGAAATATTTGAATATGGATAATTTGCTGGGGCGGTGGTTTTTACGTATTGGCTTTTTATTAATGTTAGTGTTTGGCTCTGTTGCTACTTTGCCGGAAGTAATCGCCTTAGCAGATTTATCAACTGGATTAATGACAATTTTTAATGTTACTGCACTATTTTTACTTTCAAAAGTCGTTATTACTATTGCTAAAGATTATCATCAACAACATGATAATGGCGAATTACCGCGCTACCAGCCAGATAATGCCGAACAACAACGCTTTAATTTGACTAAAGGTATTTGGAATAATAAGTAGTGTTATTTTAATACCAACAAGTGTTAACAAAGCTGCTATAATCCGCGCCTTAATATTTTTGGGCGCGTTTTTATAACTGCGCTATTGATGATGAAAAGATGGTGATGTGATGAGTGTGGATGCAATAGGTTTATCGGCTAATTTATTAAAGGCGGTAAAAGCATGTGGTTATAAAACCCTAACGCCAATTCAGCAACAAGCTATTCCCATGATCCGTACCGGTGTTGATATTTTAGCGAGTGCACAAACCGGTACAGGTAAAACAGCAGCTTTTTCATTACCAATATTAGATATATTGGCACGCAAGGTAAAACCTGATGTAGAAGGTTTTGATACTACCACAACGGTTAAAGCCTTGATTTTAACGCCAACTAGAGAGCTTGCAGCACAAGTTTCTGATAACATCAAAGCCTATAGTGAATTCTTACCTTTACGAAGTGGTGCGGTGTTTGGTGGTGCTAATATGCCACCACAAACCAAAATGTTAAAAAATGGTGTTGATGTGTTAGTGGCAACGCCAGGTCGATTAATAGAACATCTTGAGCAAAGAAACCTCGATTTATCACAAGTACAATTCTTAGTGCTTGATGAGGCTGATCGTATGTTAGATATGGGCTTTTTCAACGATATTGAACGTATTTCTGCGATGATTAAAGCAAAACATCAAACACTGATGTTTTCTGCAACATTTTCCAATAAAGTTAAAACGCTAGCGAAGAAAATTTTAAAAACACCTAAAACGATTGAAGTTGCACGTCAAAACTCAACATCAGGTAAAGTTAAGCAGTCAGTTTATTGGGTGTCAGAAACACGTAAAGCAGAGTTATTATCTGAGCTTATTGGCGTTAATAATTGGCGACAAGTGTTGGTATTTGCCGGTACTAAAGAAAGTGCTAATGTATTAGCAAAAGAACTAAAACTTGACGGTATAAAGGCGGCATTGTGCCATGGTGATAAAACCCAAGGGGCGCGTAACAAAGCACTTGAGCAGTTTGTTGACGGCACCGTACGCGTACTTGTCGCCACTGATGTTGCAGCGCGCGGGCTTGATATAGCTGATTTACCGTATGTGGTTAACTTCCATCTGCCATTTTTAGCAGAAGACTATGTGCATCGTATTGGCCGAACAGGGCGAGCAGGCAAGTCTGGTACGGCAATTTCTTTAGTGAGTCCAAAAGATGAGCAGTTTTTAGATAACATTGAGGCGTTAATTGGACGTAAGTTTGAGCGTATTATTGTTCCTGGTTATGAGTTAGATAGAGCTTTACCATCGCAATACGATGCCAAAGAAGATGCGCCATTAAAGAAGAGTCGATATAAGGCAACGCAAGAGAAAAACCAGATGCTAGCTCGTAAAAAGGCCAATGCTACGCCAGCAGCGAAACGTCGTGCTAAAGCTAAAAAGCAACAAAATAAAAGCGCACCTAAAAAACGCCGTTAATAAAACATATTATAAATTTTATTTTGATATTGATTCATGCACAACGATGATCATTTTATAGAAATACCATTTGAACATAGGCACCAGTGCTGGTTTTGCGAAGAGCCAGCCGGAGCCCATTTTACTTTTCCTCATCAATACCATCTTATTTTTGATTGTAGTCATCCAACACTGACATTACCCAGCTGTGACGAATGTTATAGTGCGGCTTTGCGAGCAAAAGTAAATACTATTTGGCAAGTAAAACTATTTGTTAAAAAATACCTTCTTAAGAAGTATAAAAAAGATTTAGCCATAGGGCTTAATTGGACACAACAAGAGTTAGCAAACTCTGGCTTTGAAGAAGGTTGTTTTGCTGGTTTTCAAAAAAGTGCCTGGTTTATGTATGAAGTGGCAAAGCAACGGGTTAACTCAAAGGGGTGGCCACTAATACTAAACGGTATGGAGCTAGAACAAGAAGATACTGTTGTCAGCTTTTTATTTGATGGTGTGTATTACCCGAGTGTTGAACAGGCTATTGAACACTATTGTGACAACTTTACTTTAGATAGGTTGTTTTTTCGTCAGTTGCTGGCAAAGCTTGGCACAGAACAGTTCTCTTTAGCGGTAAGAATTTGCCGCATGCATATTATTTCAACACCTGATGAAAAACGTCAGGTGTTGAAGGAAGTTACATAATAAATTGGACGTTAACTGGTTTTCTGAGAAACAACACTAAGTTTTCTTGGCATATTCATTTTTTGCGAATAAAGCGCGGTATCAGCTCGCTGAAAAAAACTGTCAGCAGAATCAGCTCTGTTCATAAAGGCTAAGCCAAGGCTACTGGTAACGTTATATTTAGTTAATAGCGTATCATTTTCCATAGTTTGATAAATTCGATGCTCAATGGCAGCTAACGACTGTTCGCAAGCATCTTCAACAATTACGGCAAATTCGTCACCGCCAAAGCGGAATATGCTGTCAGTACCCCTAACACTTTGTCGGAGTGTATTAGCAAAATGCTCTAAAACATGATCACCAACTATGTGACCAAATGAATCATTAATTGCCTTAAATTTATTTAGATCACACAAGATTAAGCCAACACGAGTATGTCGACGATTTGCCTGTGCCATAGTGCGCTGTAGTTGTTTGTCAAAACTTCGACGGTTACCTAATCCTGTTAATGCATCTTGCATGGCTAATTGCATTGCTTGATGATAACGAATAGCATTATTCAGTGGATTGACAAGTAACTGATGAAGCTCTGTTAGTATTTTGAAATTCGTGATACTTACAGGACTGTTAACAGAGTAACTTAATAAACCAATAAACTTTCCATTAAGCTTAAGTTCAAACTGTCGCTCTGCTTTAGCTTGTCTACTGCCTCTTGCTGTTGCACAAATTTCGTTGTACTTAAAATAAACTCCAGTAAAATCAAGGTATTTTGAAACTTCTGTCGCAAAGATATCAATCAAGCCCTTGACGTCCAATGTGGTTTGTAACTGCTCAAGCAAGGCAAGGTTTCGTTCACTATTTTTGTCGTTATGTTGAAATAATGTGAAAGCGTTAAACTTTGAATTTGGATGATTAACAATATTTACTGTGCGCATATAATGTACCGTTCATTTGGGGGCTGTAACTTCATTTTTATTAAAGCAATAAATATACCTATTTTTTACTGTTGTTTAATTATTGTAAAAATATCAGCCTGAATGTAAATGAAGTGTTTTGACCTTCGGGTTTTAGCCTCTTAATAAAGGAAATTGTTTTGCGTACCTAGACGTTTTATTTTCGTAAAAATTACATGCTCTCTTTTTGGTACCATATTAGTGAACTTATCCGTAAAAATTTTAAATTATCTTAGACAAACAGCCATTTAGGGGGCTAAACTTAGACTAGTTGCTTGTTTCTCAATGCAGCATTGCCGTTTCTCATTTCGTAAGGATTACATGTGACAGGTCATTTAGAATTACTGGCAATACTAACTAGTGCCGTATTAATTGTTTGGTTATTTCGTCGTTTACAACTGCCGGCTATTTTAGCTTACCTAGTTGCGGGAGTATTAGTGGGCGAGCATGGTTTGGCATTGGCACAGGAACATGTTGATTACGAACACTTTGCTGAATTAGGTATTGTGTTTTTATTGTTTACGCTTGGGCTTGAGTTCTCGTTGCCTAAGTTGATGGCAATGCGGCACCTAGTGGTAACTGTTGGCAGTTTGCAGGTAAGCATTTCATTAGTGTTGTTTATGGTCGTCGCAATGTTGTTTGGCGAGAGTTTTGCCGCGTCATTAACTATTGGTGGTATTTTAGCGCTATCTTCAACCGCAATTGTTATTAGGCAATTAAGTGAAAGTGGTGGCATGAAGAAAAAGTCCGGGCAGTTATCTGTTGCTGTTTTACTTTTCCAAGATGTTGCAGTTGTTCCATTGTTAATTATTATACCTTTACTGGCGCAAGGCGGAGATTCATCGTTTATCTTGGCGCTGCTATTTGCCTTAGTAAAAGGCGTTTTTGTAGTCTCATTATTGCTTTTTGCTGGTAAGTGGATATTGCCGCGGTTGTTTAACATGGTTGCGCAAGTAAGAACCGATGAGTTATTTGTTTTAACGACCCTATTAGTCACGCTGGTGGCTTCAGCATTAACCCAGTGGTTCGGCTTATCAATGGCATTAGGTGCCTTCTTAGCGGGTATGATGCTTGGCGAAAGCCAATACAAGCACCAATTAGAAGCTGATATTAGGCCTTATCGTGACATACTGCTTGGCTTGTTTTTTGTGACTGTCGGTATGAAGTTAGATATTAACGTTGTTTTTTCTTCACCATTTACCATTATTTTATTATTAGTTTGCTTTATGGCGGTAAAAACTGTCGTGATTAGCATATTAGCAATACGGGCGGGTGAGTCACCTAAAGATGCTTGGGCCTCAGGTATTATGCTAGCGCAAATGGGCGAATTTGGTTTTGTATTGATTGCCCTAGCAAGCCAAGTAGAGATTCTTCCTGATAAAACGGCTTCTATTTTATTAGGAACGGGCGTACTAAGTATGGCAATAACGCCTTATATGGTTGCTCACGCCCGTAGTTGGGCATTGTGGTTTAGTCGTGAAAAGCAAATTGATACTGAACCTTTAGAGCAACTGCCAAAAAGCACAAACCTAAATGAGCATGTGATTATTTGTGGCTTTGGGCGCATTGGTCAAACAGTTAGTCGATTTTTAAAGCAAGAGTCAATAGACTTCGTTGCTATCGATATTGACCCATTAAGAGCCACAAAAGCACGTGAGGCGGGTGAGAATGTTTTATTTGGTTCATCTCGTCAAGCTGAGTTATTACATGCTGCACAATTATCTAAGGCTAAATTAGTTGTGATTGCATTTGGTGAAGATAAGCAATCGATTGATGTTATTCAAAGAGTTCGCTCTTTAGCGCCAGAGGTGCCTATTTTGGTGAGAACACGTAACGATGACCAACTTGATGAGTTACATGCTGCTGGCGCAAATGAAGTTGTGCCTGAAAGCTTGGAAGGGAGTCTGATGTTGGTATCTCAGGTGCTTTCTTTAACAGGTGTACCTTTTTCAAAAATTGTCCGTCGTGTGCAAAAAGAGCGTAAAAATCATTACAACCACTTGCATGGGTTCTTCCAGGGTGAACATACTGATATGAGCCCTGATGCGATTGACCGTATTGAATTCGCTCACGCAATTATTTTAACTAATAATTCCTATGCTAACGGTCATTCTATTGAGTCGCTAAAACTGCATGAACGTCGCGTTGTTGTTGTGGCATTAAGGCGTGATGATATTGAAACGGAAGATCCGACACCTGAAACTATTTTGAAGCCTCAAGATACCTTGATTGTGCGTGGCAAACCTCGCCGTGTTGAAAGGGCAGAGCGATTTGTACAGGAAGGGCCTTAGCAAATAGGCTGGCATTTATATCGCGCTTTAAAAATATTAGCAGCAAAGTAAGCGCTAATATTATTAGTGCTTACTTTGCTGTTGCTTAAACTATTGCCAGTATTGCTGTGAAAACTTATAAGTTAAGAAATTTGCGAATTTTATTTTCTTGCTCTAATGCATCATTAAAGCCTAAATTAATTAATTCTTTACAATAATTTTTATCGAATAATAAATAACTGACTAAACTCGATTCTGCGTCATTAGTAATACCAACACTGCGCAGTAATAGCCTGATAGATAGTGGCAATCTATCAAAATAATTAACCGCAATGGCATTAAAGTCATGACTTGGATTAATTAGCAAAGATTCTATATTTTTTAATCCTACTGTTTCTTGTTTTAAATGTTCGGGTATTAATGACAAGGTGTGGTTGACACGCTCCATACGCTCAATATCACTTTGTAAAGTATCAGAGAAAATAGTATCTAGTAGGTGACCTGCAATAGTTGCCGTTGTTGGAGGGTGAGGGTTGTTTTCTTGTGCATGTATTGGCTCTTTCGGCTGTTCAACACCAACAATGAATATTTTTTCTGCGCCTAAATGTATTGCTGGACTTAATGGTGAAAGCTGATGAATAGATCCGTCGCCCAAATGATCATGTTTAACCTTAGCTGAAGGAAACACTAAAGGAATAGCAGCGGAGGCCATTAAATGCTGGCTGTTCAATTGAGTTGGCTCACCTCGACGCTTTGCTCTAAACCAAGGCGATATAGATTCCAACGATTGAAAAAAACTAATGGAATCACCGCTGGTATAACTTGAGGCTGTTACAGAAACCGCTGATAAATATCCACGCCTAATATTGGTATCAATGCGACTAAAATCTATCACCATGTTTAGTAAATCGAGTAATGGCGCATTATTCAATAAACTTCGAGCTCGTTTATTTGCATAGTCTGCTTGAAAGCTGCCAAGCAAGCCTGCTGATAAATGGCTAAATACACGTATAGTATCACTATGGTAAATACGTCCAGGATCGAGGTTTTTCCAAACCCATTCGAGTTTCTTAACGCCTAATTGAAAGCATGAGGCATAACAGGCTAAAGCGGTTGAATTAATTGCGCCGGCAGATGTGCCACAAATAATAGGGAAGGGAATACCATGATTTCTTGGGATAAACTTGGCAATTGCCGATAATACACCAACTTGATAAGCCGCACGAGCGCCACCTCCAGTTAAAACGAGTGCATTATTGCTATTAATATAACTGCGTTTATGTGGCATTTAGACAACCAAAACTATAACTATTTTATAAAGATTTTAATCCGTTTTTTAGCAGGTAGCTAGTTGAAATTAAAGATTTAAATATTATTTAATCGGAAAAGAAAAAAAGGCCAGCATATGCTGGCCTTTTTAAAGACATAAGAATTATTAACTAGTAAAACATCGAACTTACAATAAGTATTAACGCCTACTGGAAAATAAATTTCTAGCTGCTTACGCGTTTGTTAGCAGCGTCGATTAATGGTTGCGATCCATTTTGAATAAGTGCCAAGTTAGCTGAAACAGTTTTCTTTGGTAATTTACTAATCATCAAAGAACCAGTTTTTACTGAACCTTTAGTAGCAGCGAATTCTAACAAGTTTTTACCATTACACTGGATACCCGCGAAGATATTACGAATTTTTAATTTATTCGTCTTTAAAAATGAACGCATACGTTTCTTGTCGTCGGCGGCAACATACTCACATACATTTTGTGCAATGTCGGCGGCTTGCGCTTTCGGCGCAGATATAATAGACGTCATCGTTAAAGCAGTAACGGTAGTAACTAGTAATAATTTTTTCATTTTAATAACCTTTTATAATACAAATAGAGTTAGTAAAAGAAAAAACCACAGGATGTACCTAATAACTCGGTAACTCCGCTGTCATAGATAAATACAGAATTATACTTACCCTTAGACCGGTGGTTTTGCGTAACACGTTTTCGCGTGTCTTGCCTTTTCTTTGTCAATTTCAGTATTACCAAATCTTAAATTAAATGCAACTGCTTTGTTGCATTTTGTTTTTCATAGTTAAAGGTTTTTATATTTAATTCTTTTAAAACAATAGATTACTTTGGTTTTAGGAGTGAGTGTAATTTAGAGGGATTTACAGTTTTAGGACAAATACCTACATATTGTAAGAAATTAACCACAAAAAAAGGGGCTAATGCCCCCTAATTTAATCGTTTTTTGTTAACTATTTGTTATTACGTTTAAAAAGTCATCTCAGGGATATTACCGTCTACAACCAATTCACCTTCGGTTAATGAAATAATTTCTTCTACCGATACACCTGGAGCACGCTCTAATAAATAGAATTTACCATTTTTAATTTCAATAAAAGCTAAGTCAGTTAATACTTTTTTTATGCAACCTTTACCCGTTAACGGTAGTGTACAGTTACTGAGTAGTTTTGAAACGCCATGTTTTGATGCGTGAGTCATGGTCACGATAATGTTATCGGCACCAGCAACTAAATCCATTGCTCCGCCCATACCTTTAATTAGCTTGCCTGGGATCATGTACGAGGCAATGTTGCCGTTAACGTCCACTTCAAAAGCGCCTAAAACGGTTAAATCAACATGACCACCGCGGATCATGGCAAAAGATTCTGCTGAATCAAAAATTGATGCACCCGTTGCCATAGTTACCGTTTGTTTACCTGCATTAATTAAGTCAGCGTCAATTTCCGATTCGGTAGGGAATTGCCCCATACCTAATAGACCATTTTCTGACTGCAGCATCACTTCCATTCCCTCAGGTACGTAGTTAGCCACTAATGTTGGAATGCCTATGCCTAAATTAACGTAGTAACCGTCTTGTAACTCTTGTGCAACGCGTTGTGCTAGTTGTTCTCTTGATAAAGCCATAAATTACTCCTTACTAACACTTATAATTATGTATCGCTGCGAACAGTACGTTGTTCAATGCGTTTTTCAAATGAACCCAATATTAAACGGTTAACGTAAATACCTGGTGTATGAATGTGATCTGGGTCTAACTCACCAGGTTCAACAATTTCTTCTACTTCTACTACAGTAATTTTACCCGCCGCTGCTGCCATAGGATTGAAGTTACGAGCAGTTTTTCTAAACACTAAGTTGCCGTAGCGATCTGCTTTCCAAGCTTTAACAATGGCAAAGTCGCCTTTAATAGCAGGTTCTAAAATGTAATGCCTACCGTCAAATTCTCGCTCTTCTTTGCCCTCTGCAACAGGAGTACCGTAACCTGTCGCCGTGTAGAATGCAGGAATACCGGCTCCGCCGGCACGCATTTTTTCGGCTAGTGTTCCTTGAGGCGTTAATTCCACTTCAAGTTCGCCATTCATCATTTGACGTTCAAATTCAGCATTTTCGCCAACATATGAGGCGACAATTTTTTTGATTTGACGATCAGGAAGTAAAATACCTAAGCCAAAGTCGTCGACACCGCAGTTATTTGAAACCACAGTTAAACCTTTGGTGCCTTTACGTTTAATTTCACTAATTAAATTTTCTGGAATACCACATAAGCCAAAACCACCGGCAATTACGGTCATATTATCTTCAAGACCTGCCATAGCTTCTTCATAGCTTGACACTACCTTGTCAAATCCTGCCATTGTTTGTTCCTCATTAATAAATTTTTGTCGTTATTCTTAATCTTTACATTTAAATACAACCAGCTTATTTAGCTCGGTATGCAGTTGACACTTTTGATACAGGTGCTTTGTCTAATTTGTCACTAATGTACCAACCTGCTGCTAATAGTTTGTCAAAATCGATACCAGTATCAATATTCAAGCCGTTAAGCATGTATAAAACATCTTCGGTTGCGACATTGCCTGAAGCGCCCTTAGCATATGGACATCCGCCTAAGCCTGCAATAGCACTATCGACTACCATGACACCGGCTTGCAAAGCGCTGTAAATGTTAGTTAACGCCTGACCATAAGTATCGTGAAAGTGCACAGCGAGCTTTGCCATTGGCACACGGGCACTAACAGCCTGTATCATTTTAGTTACGGTTGCTGGCGTGCCAACACCTATGGTGTCGCCAAGCGATATTTCATAACAGCCCATCTGGTATAGTTTTTCTGCAACCATTGCTACTTGTTCAGGTTCTATAAAACCGTCATAAGGACAGCCAACAACACAAGAAACATATCCTCGTACCGGAATGTTAGCGGCTTTGGCAGCAGCCATTATCGGTTCAAAACGTTGCAAGCTTTCTTCTATAGAGCAGTTGATGTTCTTTTGGCTAAACGCTTCTGATGCGGCGCCAAATATCGCCACTTCACTGGCATTAACCGCCATTGCTGCCTCAAAACCTTTCATATTGGGAGTTAGGGCTGCGTAAGTGACGTTTTCTTTGCGCTTGATACCATTGAATACATCGGTAGAAGTCGCCATTTGCGGCACCCATTTAGGTGAAACAAAACTACCACTTTCGATATAGCTAACACCGGCATTTGATAACTTTTCAATCAACGCTATTTTGTCTTCAGCGCTGATTTGTAGTTTTTCATTCTGTAGGCCATCGCGAGGCCCAACTTCAACAATTTTGACTCGTGATGGCAAGCTTGCGGTACCAGTCATTATACTTCCTCCGCTGTGAAGGCAATAAGCTCAGCACCGCCGTCAACCATATCACCATCTTTATAGTAAATTGTGTCAACAACGCCATTACTTGGCGCGCGAATTGTATGTTCCATTTTCATTGCTTCCATTATCATTAATGGTTGCTCTGCGGTAACGGTATCGCCGGCTGACACTAGTACAGACACCATAGTGCCATTCATCGGCGCAACTAGGCCACCATGGCTGTCATCACCGCTATTATCGCCACAGTCAGGTAAAATATGAGTGAAATTAAATACGCCATTTTGGTGGTATAAACTGATTTGTGTACCGTTTTTCGCAATGGTTGCGTGACTGCGGTAACCATCAATACTAACGTATAGCGTGTCGTTATCTATTCGACCTTGGCAATCAACCGTTTGACCATCAACAGTAATCAAATAGTAGCTACCACTGCCTTGGCGTTTTTGCTCGACAACAATCGGGTACTCAGTGTCGTTGTGAGCCAATACCATATGATGAACGTTGGCTTCATTTAAGCGCCATGCATTGGTCATATTCCAAGGTGAAAATGGATCGTTAGTTTTCGCAGCTTTAGTTTGCGCCTGTAACTCTTGTGATAACACTAAATAAAGTGCTGCCATAGGCAATTCGCCAGCTAAAGCTTGTTCACTTTCATGAAAAATAATTTCTTGGTTTTTTTCAATAAAGCCAGTATCGATATCAGCATTAACAAATGGCGCACAAGTCGCTAAGTTATAGAGAAAGTCGATGTTAGTGGTAACACCATTTATACGATATTCAGAAAGTGCCTTCGCCATACGTTGTAGGGCTTTTTCACGGCTTTCGTCCCAAACAATTAACTTAGCAATCATAGGGTCGTAAAATACGCTCACCTCATCACCTTGACGAACACCGGTATCAACACGGACAAACTCACTTTCAACTGGCGGTTGTAAAAAGTCTAAAGTGCCGGTTGCCGGTAAAAAGTCATTGTTAGGATCTTCAGCGTATATACGCGCTTCAAAAGCGTGTCCATTGATTTTTAATTCGTGTTGAGCTTTAGGTAATACTTCACCGGCAGCAACACGCAATTGCCATTCAACTAAATCTTGGCCAGTAATTAATTCAGTAACAGGATGCTCTACTTGCAGGCGAGTATTCATTTCCATAAAGTAGAATGAACCATCAATATCAAGTAAGAATTCAACGGTACCTGCACCCTGATAGCCAATGGCTTGTGCTGACTTTATCGCTGATTCACCCATTTTCGCACGTAGTTCTTCACTCATGCTAAAGGCTGGTGCTTCTTCAATCACTTTTTGATGACGACGTTGCACTGAACAGTCACGTTCGAAAAGATAAACCGCATTTTCATGATTATCACAAAATACTTGAATTTCAACATGACGAGGTTGTGTTAAGTACTTTTCAACCAACATGGTATCGTCACCAAATGAAGATTTAGCTTCACGTTTTGCTGCTGCAAAACCTTCAGAAAATTCTGCTTCGCTCCAGACTTGGCGCATACCTTTACCACCGCCACCTGCAGTAGCTTTAAGTAGTACAGGGTAACCCATATCATCAGCAGCTTTTTTGATCACAGCCTCTGATTGGTCATCACCATGGTAACCTGGTACTAACGGTACTTGTGCCGCTTCCATAATATTTTTAGCCGCAGATTTTGAACCCATAGCTTCAATAGCGCCAACCGGTGGGCCAATGAAAGTAATGCCTTGTGCGGCACACATACGACAAAAGTCGGCGTTTTCAGATAAGAAACCATAACCTGGGTGAATAGCTTGTGCACCGGTGCGCTTAGCTGCTTCAATAACTCTTTCTGATAATAGGTAACTTTCACGCGAAGGGGAACCACCAATATGGATAGCTTCATCAGCCATATTGACATGTAAGGAGTCAGCATCGGCATCAGAATAAACGGCAACGGTTAGGATACCCATTTTTCGTGCAGTTTTAATAACACGACAGGCGATTTCGCCACGGTTGGCAATTAATATTTTAGTAAACATGAGTTTATCCTTCGCCTTTATCTAATGATTTTTGTTGTGATGCTTGTTGTTGCAACGGGGCTTGCCAAGCTGCTTGGCGTTTTTCAAAAAAGGCACTTAAACCTTCTTGGCCTTCTGCTGATACGCGGATGGCGGCAATGCGCTCGCTGGTAATTTCAATTAATGCTTCGTCGATATCTTGGTAAGCGACATCAAGGGCTAACTGTTTAGCTTGGCGCACGGCTAATGGGCCATTTGCCAGTAATGTTGTTGTCATTTTCTCAACCGCTGAATCTAATGCTTCTAAAGGCAGTATTTCATCGACCAAACCGAGTTGTTGAGCTTTATCAGCAAAGAATCGTTCAGCAGTTTGAAAGTAACGTCGACTAGCTTTTTGACCTATCGCATTCACCACATACGGACTAATAGTGGCAGGAATTAAGCCCAGTTTTACTTCGCTTAAACAAAAACTGGCTTTTTCACTAGCCAATACAATGTCACAACAACTTGCTAGTCCAACTGCGCCGCCAAAGGCTGCGCCTTGTACTTTAGCAATGGTAGGTTGAGGTAAAAAATTAAGATTTTTTAACATATGGGCTAAAGCATTGGCATCTGCTAAATTCTCTTCATAAGAGTACGACGCCATACGTTTCATCCAACCTAAATCAGCACCAGCAGAAAAGCTTTTACCAGTTGAAGCTAATACCATGACTTTGATGTCATGACATTTTGCAATTTCATGAAATAAGTGGCTTAGTGTAAAAATAATACTGTCATCAAAGGCATTGTGCTTATCAGGGTTATTCATGGTGACAGTAGCGACACCACGGCTGTCAACGTCAAATAAAACTTGTTCGCTAGGACTTGTAATATTTTGATGGGTAAACATAGTCAACTTCTCCCTACATTCTAAACAGACCAAATTTGGTCTCTTCAATAGGTTTGTTTAAAGAAGCTGAAATAGCTAAACCGAGTACTTGGCGAGTGTCCGCTGGGTCAATCACGCCATCATCCCACAAGCGAGCAGAGGCATAATATGGATGACCTTGATGCTCATAGTTGTCGATAATTGGTTGTTTGAAGTCAGCTTCTTCTTGCTCGCTCCATGTTTCACCACGTTTATCTTTTTGGTCGCGTTTAACTTGTGCAAGTACGCCCGCCGCTTGTTCGCCACCCATCACTGAAATGCGCGAATTTGGCCACATAAATAGGAAACGAGGGTCGTAAGCTCGGCCACACATGCCATAGTTACCGGCACCGAAACTACCACCAATTAAAATAGTGAATTTAGGTACTTGTGCTGTTGCTACCGCAGTGACCATTTTAGCGCCGTGTTTTGCGATACCACCGGCTTCATACTGTTGGCCAACCATAAAGCCAGTAATGTTTTGTAAAAATACTAAAGGAATTTTACGTTGCGCACAAAGCTCAATAAAATGAGCGCCTTTTTGTGCAGACTCACCAAATAAAATGCCATTATTGGCAACAATACCGACAGGGTAGCCGTAGATGCGGGCAAAGCCACAGACTAATGTTGTGCCGTAAAGGGCTTTAAATTCGTCGAATTCGCTGCCATCAACGACACGAGCGATAATTTCACGAACATCAAATGGTTGGCGAGAATCTTTAGGTACAATACCGTAAATTTCTTCACCAGAGTAAGCAGGTTCCGCCACTTCTTGAATTGCCATTTGTACTGGTTTAACACGATTTAAATTACTGACGGCATTACGGGCAATTTCTAACGCGTGATGATCATTTTGTGCGTAATGATCCGCAACACCTGAAGTACGACAATGTACATCCGCACCACCTAAATCTTCAGCGCTAACCACTTCACCTGTTGCCGCTTTTACTAACGGTGGGCCTGCCAAGAAGATTGTGCCTTGTTCTTTCACGATAATTGACTCATCGGCCATTGCTGGTACATAAGCGCCACCAGCGGTACATGAACCCATAACCACGGCAATTTGTGGAATACTTTGTGCTGACATGTTGGCTTGATTAAAGAAGATACGGCCAAAATGCTCTTTATCTGGAAAAACGTCGTCTTGGTTTGGTAGGTTTGCACCACCCGAGTCAACCAAGTAGATACATGGTAAGTTATTTTCTTGGGCAATAGTTTGCGCGCGTAAATGCTTTTTAACAGTTAGTGGATAATAAGTACCACCTTTTACCGTTGCGTCATTGGCGACGATAACACATTCTTGGCCGCCAACTCGGCCAATGCCTGTGATAATGCCAGCGCTTGGTACGTTGTCATCGTAAACTTCATAAGCGGCTAATTGTGATAATTCAAGAAATGCTGAGCCTGGATCAAGTAGGGCGTAAACACGGTCTCTTGGTAGTAATTTACCACGAGATAAATGACGTTCACGACTACGTTCGCCACCACCAAGTTTAATTTCTTCTAATTTAACTTTTAAGTCATCAACTTGCAGTTGCATATGCTCTGCATTTTCGATGAATTCAGGGCTGCGGGGATTGATTTTCGATATTATCTTAGCCACGGTATAACCTTTTATTTGTTGTTCGTTTTGTTAATTTTTGACGTTGTTAATGTCAGTAAGTTAACAATGCACATTGATATTGTTTTGACTTTCTAACACTTGATTTTGTTAAAAGTAATCAATAGCAATAGTCACTGGATATTTAAGTCTATTGTTTGTGTTTATCTAGATTTAATAATCGAATCTATTCATTATTTTGTTTTCTCGAAGCCAATGGCGTGAGTTCAAGGAAAAAATACTAAGCATAGTCGTCTATGAGTGTATTTTTGACAAAGAAATCGCGCTCATTGGCAATGAGAAAAATTACACTAAACTGATTCGTTAAATAACTCTCGCCCAATTAACATACGGCGAATTTCTGATGTACCTGCGCCAATTTCATATAACTTAGCATCACGTAATAATCGACCGGCTGGGAATTCGTTGATATAACCGTTACCGCCAAGTAATTGAATCGCGTCTAATGCCATTTTTGTAGCAAGTTCAGCTGAATACAAAATTACACCAGCAGCATCTTTACGGGTAGTTTCGCCGCGATCAGCTGCCATTGCGCACATGTAGGCATATGATTTAGCTGCATTCATTTGTGTATACATGTCAGCAATTTTGCCTTGGATTAATTGGAATTCACCAATTGATTGACCAAATTGTTTTCTGTCATGAATGTAAGGTACAACTAAGTCCATACATGCGTCCATAATACCTAACGGACCGCCTGTTAATACTAAACGTTCGTAGTCTAAACCTGACATTAGAACGCGAACACCTTTACCTTCCTCACCTAATATATTTTCAGCAGGAACTTCACAATCTTGGAAAACTAATTCACAGGTATTTGAACCGCGCATACCTAATTTATCTAGTTTTTGGTGACGAGAAAAACCAGGGTAGTCGCGTTCAACGATAAACGCGGTAATACCTTTTGAGCCTGCTGCAGTGTCAGTTTTTGCGTAAATAATATAAACATGGGCATCTGGACCATTAGTGATCCACATTTTATTGCCGTTAAGAATGTATTTATCGCCTTTTTTGTCAGCGCGTAATTTCATGCTTACAACATCTGAACCAGCGTTTGGCTCTGACATTGCTAATGCACCAATATGTTCACCAGTACAAAGTTTTGGCAAGTACTTAGCTTTTTGCTCATGGTTGCCGTTTTTGTTTAATTGGTTTAAACATAAGTTAGACATGGCGCCGTAACTTAAGCCAACAGAAGCTGATGCGCGTGAAATTTCTTGCATAGCAACCATGTGCTCTAAGTAACCTAAGTTAGAACCACCATATTCTTCATCTACGGTCATGCCTAATAAACCTAAATCACCAAATTTGCGCCATAAATCCATTGGGAATTCGTTGTCTTGATCAACTTTTTCTGCACGAGGAGCTATTTCATCACGAGCAAAGGCGTTAACTGTGTCACGGATCATGTCAACGGTTTCGCCTAAATTAAAATTCATTGAAGAGAATGTAGAAATCATAGTTGTACCTTCTAATAATTGTTTGTGTTGTTAACACCGGCAAGTGTGCACAGTCCTAACTATTACTTAATTTGTTATGCGCCTAAGCGGGTAATGTTATTTATCTATAGAAGCTAATGCTTCCTGACAATTATTCTCTAAACCTGTTAATTCAATTAAAACGGCTTGAATATCTTCTAGTTGTTGGTTTAGATCATTTTTCTTTTCAGCAATTAAGTCCATTATGGTATTTAATTGTGTTGCGCTTGATTTATCCGCATCGTAAAGTTCGAACAAGCGACCTGTTTCTGCCAATGAAAAGCCTAAGCGTTTACCGCGTAGAATTAACTTTAGTCGAACTCTGTCTCTTTGGTTGTATATTCTTGTTTGTCCCTTACGAGTAGGCAGTATTAAGCCTTGATCTTCGTAAAAACGAATACTTCGGGTTGTTATATCAAACTCCCGAGCTAGTTCGCCAATTGAGAAGGTGACGTGGTTCTTATCGCCCATGTTGTTACTCACCGTTAAACGCTATTTCCTGATTTATTGGCTACCATACAATAAGTTTACGTTAACGTAAAGTGCGACCTTGGGCTATGTAAATAAAATGTTAGTTTCTGATGCTGTAAAGAATGATTGTCAATTTTGTAATAATTTATAGTTATTAGACTAAAGGTCCATAAAGTTTACGTTGGCGTAAAGGTAAATTTAAGTTAATCTGTTGCGCAATTCTTATCGATTCTTGTAATGAGTTATCGAATAATATCGAAAAACACTTTGTCGGAGAGCTTTATGTCTACCCAAGATCCTATCGTTATTGTTGCTGCTAAACGAACCCCTATGGGCGGTTTTATGGGCGGTTTATCAGCTGTGAGTGCAACCAGTTTAGGTGCTACTGCTATTCGCGGTGCTATGCAAGATGCTAATTTATTAAATGATCAAGTCGATGAAGTAATCATGGGTTGTGTACTGCCTGCTGGCTTAAAGCAAGCACCTGCACGTCAAGCGGCTTTAGAAGCTGATTTAGACCTTTCAACAGCTTGTACCACGATTAACAAAGTTTGTGGCTCAGGTATGAAAGCTGCTATGCAAGCACACGATGCTTTATTAGCAGGCTCAGTTGATGTAGCAATTGCTGGTGGTATGGAAAGTATGACTAATGCACCACACTTAATGCCAAAAGGTCGTTCAGGTATTAAAATGGGCCATGGTCAAATTCTTGATCATATGATGACTGATGGTTTAGAAAATGCCTATGACGGCATTGCTATGGGTTGTTTCGCGCAAGAAACTGCTGACGAGTCAGCATTTAGCCGTGAAGATATGGATGCCTATGCGATTCGCTCTTTAGCGCGCGCCAATGCCGCTATTGCTGACGGTGCTTTTGATAACGAAATTTCACCGGTAACGATTAAATCACGCCGTGGTGATTCAGTATTTGCTATTGATGAGCAACCTGGTAATGCGCGCCCTGATAAAATTCCAAGCTTGCGCCCAGCATTTAAAAAAGACGGTACTATTACTGCCGCTAACTCTAGTTCAATTTCTGACGGTGCAGCGGCATTAGTGATGATGAAGTTATCAGAAGCACAAAAGCGCGGTTTAACGCCGTTATGTAAAATTGTTGCGCATGCCGTGCACGCGCAAAAACCAGCAGAATTTACGGTTGCACCCGTTGGCGCAATGAAAAAAGTGCTAGCAAAAGCTAACTGGACAACTGCTGACGTTGACTTATTTGAAATCAACGAAGCGTTTGCCATGGTAACTATGTTAGGTATTAAAGAACTTGAATTAGACGTAGCGAAAGTAAACGTGAACGGTGGCGCATGTGCTTTAGGTCATCCTTTAGGCGCTAGTGGCGCGCGTATCATGGTGACGTTAATTCACGCGTTGAAGAATAAAGGCTTGAGCAAAGGTTTAGCATCACTTTGTATTGGTGGTGGTGAAGCAACAGCAATTGCCGTTGAAATGATGTAATTACTTATCATTTTTGAAAAGCCCACATATTAGTGGGCTTTTTTGATCGCCCACCATTAAACTCTAATGTAAGTGTTAGCTAAAAATAATATTTAAAATGAAATGGTTAGTAACACTTCTTTAGCATACTGATATTGAAATTTAAGTTATAAATATTGCCATTCGAGCAAGCAAATATTAGCAATATAATAATAAAAAGGTAATTTATGGCATTGACTAACATGCAATCTTTCGCCGCTGGGCTTTTATGCTTTTCTTTATCACAACCCGTTTGGGCCGATAGTGTCGCTGAATTGAAACAAGCGCTGAACAAGCTTAACGGTAGTGAGCCTATCACAGGAGTTTTAGATGTTTCTTTTTCGGAAAGCAGAGGAGAAGGGCAAGATAAGAAGTTAAAAACAGGCGCGATACAGTCAACGTTATCGGAAAGTATTGAAGGCTTAGATATTCGTTATTCAAAATATGTGTTAAATCGTATTGCCGAAGAAAATCGACTCAAAATGACCGACGAAGAAGCTGATACTCCGGTGTTAAATGGCGCTGAAATACTCTCTGCGTCTTCGTTAATTCCGCTTTTCTCTTCTGCGCAAACAATATTAGATTTAATCGAGCAAGGTGAGTTCGTAGGCGAAACGAGTACAGATTATTTGAACCAAAGCGTGCGAGTGTTAGATTTTAAATTACCACTAGAAAGCTTTATTGATGATAAGAAAATACGCGGCTATGTCAGTAAATTTAATGGTAGTTACAAAGTGTTAATTAATGAGAAAGGGGTCCCTATTGAAACGCGAATGAGCTACTCAGGTAAGGGTAGTGCTTATATCTTCTTTACTATGACAGCAGAAAGCGAAATAACTTCGCAGTTTGAAATCGATGGAACGCGTTTGGTTCGCGTTAATAGGGAAGTAGAGTCGAGTTCTTCTTCAACATTTAACGACCGCACCTACAGTGGTAAGTGGCAATTAGCATTACAGTAGCTTTTTATTTTGCACTCTATTTTTCATGAATATGTCATGGCCAATTATAGTGCGCTAGCAAGTATTTAATTTTTATCATACTGAAATTTTAATGATAAGAGAAAAGTCGCTACTGCGACTTTTTTGTTTTATTTAATACAGATATCAGGTTAATTATCGAATTAAACTTTTAATATTGTTAAATTAATGTTAATAAATGCTGTAAGTTAATACATTAATGTCACAAAGGTATTGAATGAATATTTTATTACGAGCGTTTTTTGGTGTTTTGTTAGTTGTATCGGTAATGATCAGCTTATCCACTTACGCAAATAAGCAACCAACATTTTCAAAAGTCACTTATTCAGATCAAGTGCTTGCTAATCAGGCTTTAATTTCACTACATCATGCGATAATGGAAGTGAATCATAAAGAAAAATTTCTAATTGCGACATTAAGTGAAACAGAGAAAGCATTGCTGTTAGAGCGTGGTTTTAAAATTGAACCAGCACTTGCATGGACGAACGAGTTTTCAAAAACCTTTGCTGATAACAAAACAGTTTTTCCCAATAGTAATTCAGCTGAAGACCCTATCTCTGGTTTTTCGTGCTTTGAAACGGTTGAAGGTACCTATAGCCAAGCACAAACTTTAGCAGATAACTTCCCTAAATTAGCCTCATGGCAAGATGTTGGTGATTCATGGAAAAAAGTTAATCAGCAAGGTGGTTATGACTTAATGGTATTGAAAATCACTAACATCGAATTAACTCAGCCTAAACCAATTCTTTTTGTTCATAGTAGTATGCATGCGAGAGAGTATGCACCTGCAGCACTTAATTTAGATTTTGCTAAATGGTTATTGAATAATTATCAAACTAATGCAGAAGCAAAGTGGATTGTTGATAATCGAGAAGTGCATTTAATGCTGCATATGAATCCCGACGGCCGAAAAATTGCTGAAAATCAAATCTTTCAACGTAAAAATACCAATAGTAATCATTGTGCGGGCTCTACCGTTGGTGTCGACCTTAATCGAAACTTTGCGCAAACTTGGGGTGTTACAGCAAATGGCTCGAGTGGCAATGAGTGCTCAGAAGTCTATCGCGGTATATCAGCAGAATCTGAGCCTGAAACTCAGGCGGTTTCTAATTACATTCGTTCATTGTTCCCTGATGAGCGTGGTGAAAATGACTCTGACGCCGCACCAAAAAATAAAAGCGGCCTACATTTAGATCTTCACAGTTATGGGCGTTTAATTTTATGGCCTTATGGTCATAAAGAGGTAGTATCTCCAAATAATACTGGCTTTTTACATCTAGGTAATAAATTAGCTTGGTTTAATGGTTATGCACCGCAGCAATCAATAGGGCTGTATGCTACTGATGGTACGAGTGATAATGTTAGTTACGGCGAACTTGGTGTTGCTGCTATTACATTTGAATTAGGCACATCATTCTTTCAAGATTGCACCGCATATGAAAACAACATCAAGCCGGATAACCTAAAAGCACTAATTTATGCAGCGAAAGTCAGTGAAGCTCCGTATTTATTATCAATAGGCCCTGATATTTCTGAGCTTAAACTTAATGACAACTTCGAACAGATAACAATTGTACCTGCAGCAATTGTTGAGTTAGATATTAGCGCGACTAAGCAATCTAAATTAGCCAGTGCTGATTTTGATGTGGTGTCATTCGAATATGTAATTGATAGCGACTTTACTGATACTGATAAGGTTATTACGTTGCAAAACCTTGAAGTTGTTAATGACACGGTTAGCGCAAATATACAGTTAAACACCGCCGATCTAACGGTTGGTCAGCACTTAATTTCAGCAAGAGCAAAGGATACTGATGGTCAATATGGTGTTGTACAATCTGCTTTTATTAATATCTCGGATAGCAGTGCTCCTACTGCAAGTTTTACCGCCGACTGCCAATATTTAAACTGTACTTTCGACGCATCGCAAAGCCTTGACAATGATGGTGAAATTACCAGTTATCAGTGGGCAAGATATATCAGTAATGATGAAGTTGAAGTTATTGGTGATAGTAAGTCGCTACAATATAACTTTTCTGCAGCTGGAGAAGTTAAAGTCCGTTTACTGGTCGAGGATAATAACAATTTACAAGCGAGTTCAGAGCAAACTATAGTATTGGAAGCGAATTTAACCAATAGGCCACCAGAGCCTAAATTTACTGCTGTTTGTCAAAACCTCACTTGTGACTTTAATGCGTCAGAGAGTACTGATACTGATGGCGAAATCATGCAATTCCAGTGGTCGACAGTAACTTCTGGTAGCAGCGTAGTTATCGGCAATGGAGAAACATTAACGCATAGTTTTACCAGTGCGGGTAACGTTACTATTGAATTACAGATAACAGATAATAGCGGTGCAAAAGCTTCAACAGAGCAAAGTGTAACATTGACGAATGTTGTAACGACACCCGATGTACCTGAACGCGCAAGTAGTGGCGGTGGCGCGATAGTAATATTACTCTGGCTAATGCTTGGATTGACCTTGCTTAGGGCAAAAAAATGAGCGTTTAGCTGAATACTATTTAGAAGTTTAATTTTCAAATAAATGTTTTGATTTAACACTAATTGATAATGTTTTAAGCTAGATTTGCTATGTCAATCTAGCTTTTTTATTGACTTTAAAACTAAGGACGTTAACCGTTGATTAAGTGTTTATGAACTATGACGAGAATCTCGGTATTGCTTTGGTGATATACCAACCACTTTTTTGAAAAGTCGAGAAAAATAGTAGGGATCACTGTAACCAAGACCATTAGCAATATCTTTGATAGTAATATCAGTATTATCTAATTGTGAGCACGCATGCTGAATTTTCATATTAATAAAATGTTGAATCGGGGAGCTATCGGTTAATTCTTTAAATTTTTTAGCGAAGTGAAATTTCGATAATTGGCTGTAATGTGCCAAAGTATCTAAGCTTAACTCTTGATGCAAACTATTACGCATAAGCGCCTCTACTGCTTCTAGATCGAAGCTAGAGCTACTGTTAAATATAGCGAGGCGTAACTGTAGTGCTAAAAAGCTTAGTGCTTGCTGCAAAATATGAACAGCATGTATTACGTTGGTGGCGGTGTAGCCTCTTGCCCCTAGCGCTAATAGATGTTCAAAATCTGTGATTATATTATTTTGTATCCCTACCTGTGCCAAGCCTGTGTCCATTTTCATTAACAGTCGCTCAGCAAAGTCATGTGCTAGTTCGCCGGTAAAGTTAATCCAATAAAGCGTATTCTCAGCTGTTTTACTGGTATTATTAATGGTGAAAGTAAAAGGTGTATTTGGATCGATAATAACAAGATCGCCATGTTCTATTATTCTTTCTCGTCCTTTATATTGTAATTTACCTCTACCTGATAAACAGTAAATGAGCGTATAGCTTGCTTCGTTTCCTTGTTGTAACTTATAGTTGCTGGCTGCTTGCGTCATCCCCAATGAAACTGGGTATAAGCCATTTGTTAAGCGATGCTCAGACAATTTCTTTAATAAGAATATCGGAATAAATAAGCGAATATCTGAAGAGCTATAGCCGTGATTGTTTGCCATGATTACCTAAACTTTCGATAAAATTCTTTTTACTGACGCAATCACAATATAGTCCATTAAATTAACAATAAAATCAATGTTCATCACGTTTCTAGTGTGGTCTAATTTTGTCATTAGGTTTCTATTATCAATTTTTACGACTAAAACTAGTGCATTAGTAACGTGTTTATAGCGTCTATTTGTAATTGTTTTGGGAAATATTGCTTTATAAAAAAGCGATTTTGACAAATTAAGAGAGTTTAAGATGAATACTGAAAGATATCAGTTTAAAAATAAGATCCGTATCGTAACGGCGGCATCGCTATTTGATGGTCATGATGCTGCTATTAATATTATGCGTCGAATTTTACAATCAAGCGGTGCAGAAGTTATTCATCTTGGTCATGACCGCAGTGTTGAAGAAGTGGTTAATACCGCTATTCAAGAAGATGCGAATGCTATCGCTATGACTTCATATCAAGGTGGTCATAACGAATACTTTAAATATATGTATGACCTGCTAAAAGAGCGTGGTTGTGAGCATATTCGTATTGTTGGCGGCGGCGGCGGTGTAATTCTACCTGAAGAAATTAGAATGCTGCAAGATTACGGCATTACCCGTATCTACTCACCAGATGATGGTCGTGAATTAGGTTTGTTAGGTATGATTGATGACATGCTTGAGCGTTGTGACTTTAAAACTGGCTTAGATGTTAAAAAAGATGATGTTGCAAACCTTAAAAAAGCGATTCCGTTACAAGATAAAAAACAAGCCATTGCTCGTTTAATTTCAGCAGCAGAAAATGCACCGGAAGAAAACAAGGCAGCACTTGATAAAATTTGCAAAATATCTGCAGTTAGTAAAACTCCAGTATTAGGTATTACTGGTACCGGTGGTGCGGGTAAATCATCACTGGTAGATGAATTAATTCGTCGCTTTTTAATGGCAACAGATGACAGTAAAATCGCCATTGTTTCGGTTGACCCGTCAAAACGTAAAACTGGTGGTGCACTACTTGGTGACCGTATTCGAATGAATGCGGTAAACAATGATCGGGTTTATATGCGTTCATTAGCAACGCGTCAGTCGAATTTAGCGTTATCGGTTTATGTTAACGATACGCTTGATATTCTGAAAGCAACAGATTTTGACCTAATCATTCTAGAGACATCAGGTATTGGTCAATCAGACACGGAAATTGAAGAACATTCAGACGTTTCTTTATATGTGATGACGCCAGAGTATGGTGCGGCTACTCAGCTAGAAAAAATCGATATGCTTGATTTTGCAGACATTATCGCATTAAACAAATTTGATAAACGCGGCGCGTTAGATGCGTTACGTGACGTGAAAAAACAATACAAACGTAACCGCGGCATGTTTGAAGCGGGTGATGATGAAGTGCCAGTATACGGTACTATCGCCTCACAATTTAATGACCGAGGCATGACTGAACTATACAATGCCGTTATCACTGAACTAAACAATAAAGCAGGCTTAACTGTTGGCGACTTGCTATCGGTTGACGGAACCTTAGCTAATAAGAGCAGTGTTATTCCTGGCGCTCGTATTCGTTACTTATCTGAAATTTCAGAAAATAACCGTGGCTATGATACTTGGGTTGAAAAGCAAGCTAAGGTGGCACAAAAACTTTATGGTATTCATAAGGCGATTGAAACAGCAAAAGAAACTGACTCAGAAGTATCATCAGGTTTAGTTACACAATTAGAAGCCTTATATAGCCAAGTTGAATTAGATTTAGATCCGAAAAATAAACTATTAATTGAAGAATGGGCAACTAAGGTTCAGCGTTATAAAGACTCTGAATTTAAATTTAAAGTACGTAATAAAGAGTTATCAATAGAAACCCATTCAACGTCGTTGTCAGGTAGTGAAATTCCAAAAATTAGCATGCCTAAATACCAAGGTTGGGGTGATATTTTAAAGTGGAACTTACAAGAAAACGTCCCGGGTGAGTTCCCATATACCGCAGGTTTATTCCCGTTCAAGCGTGAAGGTGAAGATCCAACCCGTATGTTCGCAGGTGAAGGTGGCCCAGAACGTACTAACCGTCGTTTCCATTATGTTTCTAAAGGCATGCCGGCGAAACGTTTATCAACAGCATTCGACTCAGTAACTTTATACGGTAACGATCCAGCCATTCGCCCAGATATTTACGGTAAAATTGGTAATGCTGGTGTTTCTATTTGTTGTTTGGATGATGCTAAGAAACTTTATTCTGGTTTTGATTTAGCTCACGCCATGACGTCAGTATCAATGACGATTAATGGCCCAGCACCTATGTTACTAGGCTTTTTCTTAAATGCGGCTATTGACCAACAATGTGAGCGTTTTATCACTGAAAATGGTTTAGAAAAAGAAGTTAACGCAACCATTAAAAAGATTTATAAAGACAAAGGCTGTGAACGCCCGAGTTACCAAGGTGAATTACCGGAAGGTAATGATGGTTTAGGTTTAATGCTTCTAGGTGTTACTGGTGACCAAGTATTGCCACCAGCGGTTTATGAAGAAATTAAAGCGCGCACATTAACCTTAGTGCGTGGTACGGTTCAAGCCGACATTCTTAAAGAAGATCAAGCGCAAAATACCTGTATTTTCTCAACCGAGTTTGCCCTTCGTTTAATGGGCGATGTTCAAGAATACTTTATTGAGAAAGGCGTACGTAACTTCTATTCCGTATCTATTTCTGGTTACCATATTGCAGAAGCTGGTGCTAACCCAATTACCCAATTGGCATTAACCTTAGCGAATGGTTTTACCTTTGTTGAGTACTACTTAAGCCGAGGTATGGACATTAATGAGTTTGGGCCTAACTTATCATTCTTCTTCTCAAACGGTATTGACCCAGAGTACGCGGTAATTGGTCGTGTTGCTCGTCGTATCTGGTCGAAAGCTATGAAGAATAAATATGGTGCTAATGCTCGTGCACAAATGTTGAAGTATCATATCCAAACCTCAGGCCGTTCTCTGCATGCGCAAGAAATTGATTTCAATGATATTCGTACGACCTTACAAGCTCTTTACGCGATAAATGATAACTGTAATTCATTACATACTAATGCTTATGATGAAGCGATCACTACACCAACGGAAGATAGTGTTCGTCGTGCCATGGCTATTCAGTTAATTATTAACCGTGAATTAGGTTTGTCGAAAAATGAAAACCCGATCCAAGGTGCCTTTATTATTGAAGAGCTAACTGACTTGGTTGAAGAAGCCGTACTAACAGAGTTTGATCGTATTAACGAGCGTGGTGGTGTTCTTGGCGCAATGGAAACCATGTACCAACGTGGCAAAATTCAAGAAGAAAGTATGCACTACGAGCATTTGAAACATTCAGGTGAATTCCCAATTATTGGTGTTAATACCTTCTTAAGTTCAACGGGGTCTCCAACGGTTGTACCTGATGAAGTTATTCGTGCAACTGAAGAAGAGAAAACCTATCAAATTGATATGTTAGCAAGCTTAAATAAAGCTAATGAAGTTGAAGTGAAAGAACTATTGAAACGCCTGCAAAGTGCTGCGATTAATCATGAAAACATTTTCGAACTCATGATGGATGCTTGTAAGGTTTGTTCTTTGGGTCAAATTGTTAACTCATTATTTGATGCTGGTGGTCAATACCGCCGTAATATGTAAGGAACATTGTTATGAGTAATTATCAAGCGCCAATGCGTGATATGCAGTTCTTATTACATGAAGTTTTTAATGCTGAGCAATTGTGGGCGACTATGCCTGCTGTTGCGGACATGATTGATAAAGACACCGCAGATGCTATTTTGTCTGAAGGGGCAAAGCTAACTTCTGAAGTTATTGCGCCGTTAAACCGCAATAGTGATGAACAAGGTGCAAGCTGGAATAATGGTGATGTAACAACGCCAGACGGTTTTTCTAAGGCATATCAGCTTTATTGTGAAGGTGGTTGGGGGGCATTAAGTGGTGATCCAGAGCACGGCGGCATGGGTATGCCAAAAATGTTGCAATCATTTGTTGAAGAAATGACGCAATCTGCCTCTATTTCATTTGCGCTTTATCCAATGTTGACTGCTGGCGCCTGTTTAGCGCTGTCAGCTCATGCTTCGACTGAGATGAAGCAAACCTATTTAGAAAATATGTATTCTGGCCAATGGGCTGGCACTATGTGTTTAACCGAGCCACATGCCGGTAGTGATTTAGGCATTATGACTGCCAAAGCTGAAGTTCAAGAAGATGGTAGCTTTGCTGTTTCTGGCACTAAAATATTTATCACCGGTGGTGAGCAAGACTTAACCGAGAACATTATTCATTTAGTGTTAGCGAAAATACCGGGGGCACCAGAAGGGCCGCGCGGTATTTCAATGTTCGTGGTACCTAAATTCTTAATTAATGACGACGGTAGTTTAGGCGAAAGGAATACCGTTGGTTGTGGTTCAATTGAACACAAAATGGGCATTAAAGGCTCAGCAACTTGTGTGATGAATTTTGACGGTGCTAAAGGCTATTTAGTTGGCGAAGAGAATAAGGGCTTAAACTACATGTTCACTATGATGAACTATGAACGTTTAGGTATGGGGATTCAAGGTGTTGGTGCTGCTGAAACGTCATATCAACAAGCTGCAGAATATGCCATTGAACGGATTCAAGGCCGCAGTGCTACCGGTAAGAAATCACCTGACAAAAAAGCAGACTCAATTATTGTTCACCCTGATGTTCGTAAAATGCTGTTAACTATGCGTGCGTACAATGAAGGCGGGCGTTGTTTTTCTACCTACGTTGCCAAGCAATTAGACATTGTTAAATTTTCTGATAATCAAGAAGATAAGCAGCATGCGGAGCAGTTGGTAGCATTATTAACGCCCGTTGCTAAAGCGTTTATGACTGATATGGCGTATGAAAGCTGTAATTTAGGTCAAATGGTGTTTGGTGGTCATGGTTATGTGCGCGAATGGGGTCAAGAACAACTGGTTCGTGATGTCCGTATTGCGCAAATTTATGAAGGTACTAATGGTATTCAAGCGCTTGATTTATTGGGTCGTAAAGTGGTCGCGAATAAAGGACAGTTCCTTGAACATTACTTTGCTGAAATTAATAGTTTTGTTAATGCAAACCAGAGTAACGAAGCTTTATTGCCGTACCTTAACCCGCTAAGTGAATCACTTGTTAAGTTAAAAACGATAACTGATTTAATTATTTCAGAGCAAGGTAATGACAAAGATATGATCGGCGCATCGGCAACTGACTATTTAGCAGCTTTTGGCTTAGTAAGTTATGCCTACATGTGGGCGATGATGGCTGAAAAATCAGTTTCACAACCTTCGGAGGAGTTCTACCAAGCGAAAATGTATGTAGGTGCATTTTTCATTGAACGTTTATTACCTAAAATTGATAGTCATATTAAGTCTATTGAAGCGGGTAGCAAAACTTTAATGACGATGCCTGAAAATTTATTCAATTATAATAATTGATAATTTATTGAGTGCGGTACTAATGTCTAATTGCTTAAGTATTTTTCTTATAAGATGCTTGATAATTCATTAGTTCTAGCCACTTTGTGAAAACTCTTAAACTGGCTATAAAACAATTTATATAAAGGTGAGTCCATGTCTATAGTTCCAGAAAAATTTACTGCATTTCGTATTCATAAAAATGAAAAAACTATTAGCAGTGGCTTTGAACAAATTGCACTGAGTGACTTAACTGCTGGTGAAGTTGTTATCAAAGTTGCTTATTCTGATATTAACTATAAAGATGCACTTGCCGCGACGGGTAAAGGCCGAATTTTAAGAGCTTACCCATTAGTTGGTGGCATCGACTTATCTGGTGTTGTAGTAAGCTCAGATGACGCTCGTTTTAACACAGGTGATAAAGTTCTTGTATGTGGTGCGCAATTATCAGAACTTTATGACGGTGGTTATAGCGAATATGCTCGTGTGAAAGCTGATTCTGTAGTAAACCTTCCTGAAGGAATGAGTTTACGTGACGTTATGGCATTGGGTACTGCAGGTTATACCGCGGCTATTGCTGTTCAACGTATGGAAGATAATGGCCAAATTCCTGAGCGAGGTCCTATTGTAGTGACTGGTGCGACTGGGGGAGTTGGCAGTTTTGCCATTAATATGCTGTCTAATATCGGCTATGAAGTCATTGCATTTACCGGTAAAACCGAACAAGAAACGTATTTAAAAGAACTTGGTGCAAGTCAATTACTTAATCGACATGATATCGATATGGGGTCAAAACCATTAGAGAATGCTCAATGGGGCGGTGCCGTTGATAATGTTGGCGGTGATACACTAGCATGGCTAACACGTACAACTAATGTCTGGGGTAATATCGCGTCCATTGGCTTAGCAGGAGGCTTTAAGCTTGAGTCGACTGTGATGCCTTTTATTTTACGCGGTGTTAGTTTACTTGGAATTAACTCTGTAGAAATGCCACTTTCTGTTCGCGAACAAGGTTGGAAACGCTTAGCTAGTGATCTTAAACCTAGCAAGTTGGCCCTGATTTCACCAACAACGATTAAATTTGCAGATTTACCTAATGCCTTTGATGCTTATGTTGACGGCACAGTTACTGGTAGAACCGTTGTTGAAATTGATGCAAGTCTAGATGAATAACATATCGAGCAAAGAGCAAATATGTCACCCGTAATTTTTAGTGAACTCGTTACAGGCAATAATAAAAAAATTGCCATTGCTGAATTAAACTCGCCGCAATCTCTTAATGCGCTAAGCATGAATATGATTGAGTTGTTGCTACAGAAATTATTACTGTGGCAGGCTGATGACGAAGTCGTTATGGTGCTATTGCAAGGGGCTGGTGATAAAGCGTTTTGTGCTGGTGGTGATGTTGTCAGTTTATATCATAGTCTTGAAGTAAAGGACGAACAGTCATCAATAGCGCATTTCCCGTTTGTTGATGATCAAAATATTGTCGATAGTTTAGCTCATGACTTTTTCACTAAAGAATATCAACTTGACCAACTCATACATGAATTTACTAAGCCCATTTTAGTTTGGGGTGATGGTTATATTATGGGCGGTGGTATTGGTTTATTCGCAGGTGCTAGCCATCGAGTCGTCACAGAAAAGTCTTTATTAGCAATGCCTGAAATTACAATTGGGTTATATCCGGACGTCGGTGCAAGTTGGTTCTTGAATAAAATCCCTAATAGTATAGGTTTATTTTTAGGTCTTACAGGCGTTGTTTTTAATGCGGTAGATGCGCTCAATATTGGTTTAGCTAATAACGCAATTAAAAGTGATTTTAAAGATGAAATATTACTGCATTTAAGTAAGGTTTCATGGACAAATAAAGAAGAGAACTTCAAGCTGCTTGATGAAATATTAGCGCATTATACTAAAACCAGTCTCCAAGCGTTTGAATTAATAGAATCGAATATTGAGCAGCACTGGAAATTAATTAGCAGGCTATTTGAATCAGATAATATCGTTTCTAGCTATAACGCGTTAATAGCGTTAGAAACAAATAGTGATTGGTTGCAAAGTGCACAAGTAAAATTAAAAAAAGGCAGTCCACTCTCAGCTATGATAATCTATCAGCAACTGCAACGTAGTAAGAACTATTCTTTAGCTGAATGCTTTTTATCTGAACTAAATTTAAGTCTTCGTTGTTGTCAATATCCTGAGTTTAGTGAAGGTGTCCGTGCATTATTGGTTGATAAAGATAAAAAGCCGCAATGGGCATACAACCATATTGAAGATATTCCGGCAGAGCTACTAGATTGGTTTTTTACGCCGATAAAAAACTTATAAAAGATTATTTTGAATTGACTGTTATATAACTGAACCTAACTAATAACTGAACCTAACTAAGTTTGAAGTGAACTAAGTTCAGTTGACGTGAATTTAATGGATAAGTAAAAAGAGAATAGAGGATTACAAATGAATTTAAATGACAAAACTATCGTTATCACCGGTGGTGGTCAAGGCTTAGGTCGTGCAATGGCATTGAACTTGGCAAAAATGGGCGCGAAATTAGCGCTAATTGACTTAAATGAAGAGCAACTGCAAACAACAGTAGCTTTAGTTGAAGAAGTTGGTTCTCACGCAAAATATTATTTAGCAAATGTTACCAACGAAAGTGAAGTAGAAACGACATTTGCAAAAATAAATGAAGATTTTTCCGGCATTGACGGCTTAATTAACAATGCAGGCATATTACGAGATGGTATGTTTGTAAAAGCTAAAGATGGCATTGTTAGCAAAAAAATGTCATTAGATCAGTTCCAATCTGTTATTGATGTAAACCTTACTGGCGTATTTTTATGCGGTCGTGAAGCTGCTGTTCATATGATTGAAGGAAACCGTAAAGGCGTTATCATTAATATGTCATCAATTGCTCGCGGTGGTAATATGGGACAAACTAATTACGCAGCGTCAAAAGCTGGTGTTGTTGCCATGACAGTAACATGGGCCAGAGAACTTGGCCGCCACGGTATTCGTGTTGGTGCTATTGCGCCAGGGGTTATCCGCACAGCAATGACCGATGCTATGAAGCCTGAAATGCGTGAACGTCTAGAAAAAATGAAACCAGTAGGGCGTTTAGGTGAGGCAGATGAAATAGCGCATACAGTAAATTACATTTTTGAAAACGAATTTTTCACTGGTCGTGTGGTTGAAATAGATGGTGGTCTTTGCATGTAAACTTATTTGGCAAACTTGATAGTTGCCAGAGAGTATATAGAAAGACGATAATGAAAAGGCGAGCTATGCTCGTCTTTTTTATTCTAATATTAGATATTTATTTGGATCTTAAATGAGTAAAGCACTTTTTCTCGATAGAGATGGCATTATTAATATTGACCATGGTTACGTTCATAAAATTGAAGACTTCGAATTTGTTGATGGCATTTTTGAGCTTTGTAAAAGAGCAATAGACAAAGGCTATCAAATATTTGTTATAACTAACCAAGCAGGTATAGCACGCGGAATGTACGATATTCCAACGTTTGAAAAGCTATCAAAATGGATGGTTGCAGCATTCGCTGAACAAAATATCGAAATTTCAAAAGTTTATTTTTGTCCTCATCACCCTTTAAAGGGCGTTAATGAGTTTGTCATGTCTTGCCAGTGCCGCAAACCAGAACCAGGTATGATCATCCAAGCACAACAAGAGTTTGGAGTTAACTTGGCAAAGAGTATTTTAATTGGTGATAAAATTTCTGATATGCAAGCAGCAGATAATGCGGGTATCGATTGTAAAATCCTGATGAATAGCCGTTATGTCGATGAGCAAGTAGCAGAGCAAATCGCAGGTACGATCGAAATACAAAGTCTTACTGAGGCTTTGGCTTACGTTATTTAAGATTATTTCTTTATCTTATTGTGCGTTTTTTGCGCTAATGAACTAGTATCTAGTAACTAATTTCAAAAAAATGAAATTAGTTATTGACGGCGAGCCAAAAATCTCTAAAATGCGCTCCACTTCTTCGGGGCAACCCGAGAAGCTTGTT